>Ga0256405_10000471_pt1 | contig 133310 bp, 99 predicted proteins | sample RumenRJG_02DNA_FD_189096 | JGI IMG/M metagenome (GOLD analysis project Ga0256405, IMG submission 189096) | Bovine rumen microbial communities from Lethbridge, Alberta, Canada - RJG_02 | ecosystem: Host-associated > Mammals > Digestive system > Stomach > Rumen | place: Canada: Alberta...
GGGCGAAGTGGACACGCCCATAAGAATAAGGGTTGCCTAGTAATAGGTGGAAAATCAAATACCAAACTTCTTAAACGGAGAATAGTTTCTCTTAGAAGCTCGTCACTTTAGTGATGAGAGGTTCACATATTTCCGGTTGACTGAAAACAGTCATCATTGTAAACTATATGAAGTGGGTTAAAGAGATTAAACCACACTATATGGGGTTAATAAAGGAGGGGTAACGGTGTATTACAAGGACAACAAGAACATTACTATCATGGAGCATCCGCTCATTAAGCATAAGATATCTCTTCTCAGAGATGAGAACACAGGTACAACCGAGTTCCGTCAGCTCGTTGAGGAAATTGCAATGCTTGAGGCTTATGAAGCATTCAGAGATCTTCCGCTCAAGGACGTTGAGGTTACAACACCTATCGAGACATGTATGACTCCTATGATCGACGGAAAGAAGATGGCTATAGTTCCGATACTCCGTGCAGGACTCGGAATGGTTAATGGCGTTCATGCGCTTGTTCCTTCTGCAAAGGTTGGTCATATCGGACTTTACAGGGACCCGGAGACACATGAGCCGCATGAGTATTATTGCAAGCTTCCTGATCCTATCGAGCAGAGACTTGTAGTTCTTCTCGATCCGATGCTTGCTACCGGCGGATCTGCTGTTGAAGCGGTTGATTTCGTTAAGCAGCGCGGCGGAAAGCATATAAAGTTTATGTGTATAATTGCAGCACCTGAAGGTCTGGACAGATTGGCCCAGGCTCATCCAGATATTGAAGTATATGTAGGAAATCTTGACAGATGTCTGAATGAGAATGCATATATCTGTCCGGGACTCGGAGATGCGGGTGACAGAATATTCGGTACGAAGTAAAAATATTAGGCGTTCCTGAAGAAGCATATCTGTTTCTTCAGGAATGCTTATGTTTTATAATAAGAAATGTATCAGCCGGGCTTTATATGAGGAGGCGGCTTGAACTGATACCAAATGCAATTTCAGAAGGGGGTTACTATGGGCAAGGAAATGAACAATGACGCAGTTTATGACGCAAGGAAACTCGGAACGGGTAAAATGATCACGCTCGGACTTCAGCATATGTTTGCGATGTTCGGTGCAACGGTACTTGTTCCGGCACTTACCGGACTCAGTGTTTCGGCAACACTGCTTTTTGCCGGACTCGGAACGTTGCTCTTTCATCTTATTTCGAAGAAGAAGGTACCGGCATTCCTTGGTTCCTCATTCGCATTTCTTGCGGGATATATGACTATAGCACCGAACGGTGAGAAGAATCTTCTTCCGTATGCGTGCTTCGGTGTAGCTTGTGCAGGTCTTATCTACCTGGTTCTGGCAGCTCTTATCAAGGGCTTCGGAGTATCAAGAGTTATGAAGTTCTTCCCTCCGATTGTTACGGGACCTATAATTATTGCAATCGGTCTTACGCTTTCACAGTCGGCTATCGATAACTGTGCTACCAACTGGATAGTTGCGATCGCAGCTATAGCGATCATTGTTATCTGTAACATTTACGGCAAGGGAATGATCAAGATTATCCCTATAATCATCGGAATCATCGGTTCGGTCGTTGTTGCGCTTATCCTTGCGGGAGTATACGGAGAAACTACCGCTGATGGAGCATATATAGCTGTAAACGGATATGAAAGTCTCAAGCTCTTCAATGTAGGTGCGATAAATGAGATTAAGAATGCTCCGTGGGTCGGACTGCCGTTCAAGTTTGAGAATACAGTATTTTCAATACTTGCAGCACCTGATAAGAGGCTGCTCGTCACATCTGTACTTACCATAGTTCCTATAGCACTTGCTACAATAGTTGAGCATATAGGTGACATTTCCGCTATATCATCTACAGTCGGAAAGAATTTTATAGCAGATCCGGGTCTTCAGAGAACACTTACGGGAGACGGACTTGCAACTACACTTGCATCACTTTTCGGTGCACCTGCAAACACAACTTACGGTGAGAATACAGGAGTTCTTACACTTTCAAAGGTTTACGATCCATTTGTAATCAGGATCGCAGCAGGCTTTGCTATATTATTCTCATTTTCACCGAAGATTGCGGCATGCATTTCGGCAATCCCTACACCTGTTATCGGCGGTATCTCGCTTGTGCTTTATGGTATGATCTCAGCAGTCGGTGTAAGAAATGTAGTTGAGAATCAGGTTGATTTCAGCAAGACAAGAAATGTAATAATCGCAGCTCTCATCCTTGTACTTTCAATAGGTATCAAGTACAGTGCAGCAGGTGCGATAAATATTCCTTGCGGAAGCTTCGTTATCTCACTTTCAGGACTTGCAGTAGGATCTATAATCGGTATCCTGATGAATGCGATCCTTCCCGGAAAAGATTTCGAGTTTATCCTGAATGAGACAGGAAAGTCCGTAAAGGATTTTAACGGAAGCAACGAAAGTAAAACGTCAAAGGGAAATGGCGGTTCTTCAGCAAAAGCAAATAAGGCAGCAGGGGGAAATGCTTCTGCACGTCTTAAGAGACTTGCGTCGGAAGATGATGCTGATGAAGATGTAGATTATGATTATGATGACGAAGAGGATGCAGCACCTGTAAAAACAGGTGGCTCAAAGCAGGGAAGTTCTGTAAAGCAGAGCAGCGCATCCCATTCATCAAACAGATCCGGCGGACAGAGAGGATCAAACGGAAAGAGAAAGTCTGGTAAAAAGAGAAAGAAGAGATAGGAGGCGGCGACATGTTCTATTTTATAGTGAATAAATCAGGTGGAAGCGGAAATGCCCGTAAAACCTGGGCCAAGGTCGTCAAGCTGATGAAGGAAAAGGAGATAGAATATAAGGCTTATGCAACCGAATATCGCGGACATGCGACGGAGATAGCCCGAAAAATATCCGATTTTCCGGATACAGATAAAAGAATTATAGTTGTCGGAGGCGACGGAACGATAAATGAAGTTGTTAACGGCATTAAAGATTTTAAGAGAGTTAAGCTGGGAGTAATTCCGACAGGATCGGGAAATGATTTCGCCAGAGGCCTTGAGATACCAAAGGATACGAAGGAAGCTCTGGAGCTTATCCTTTCGTCTGTAGGTGAAAGAAGAATCGATGTCGGCCGTGTCAGAGCAGATAACGGATCAGACAGACTCTTTGTTATCAGTTCGGGTATCGGTCTTGATGCGATTGTATGTAAGAAGGTTCAGACTTCTGTCAGAAAGAAGCTTCTCAACAAGCTTCATCTCGGAAGTCTCAGCTATGTGCTTATGACAGTACAGAATCTTTTTACAATGAAGAAGTACAACGTTCACGTTCGTGTACATAAGGAGAATAAACCTGAGGTTCCGGATATCATAGAAAACTATTCTGTTGATTACTGTGACCTTATCTTCCTTGCGGGAATGAACTGTAAGGCAGAAGGCGGCGGAGTTCCTATGGCTCCGGGTGCTGCGGTTGATGACGGACTTCTTTCCATATGTGCCGTCAACGGAATCCCTAAGTGGAAGGCACTCTTCATGCTCATCATGCTTATGAAGGAAAAGCATAAGGGACGTAAGGGAATCAATCTCTATGATGCTGAAAAGCTGGATTTCTCGGCAGATGTTCCGATGGTCCTTCATGCAGACGGAGAATATCTCGGAGATGTCCGTAAGATAACTATGGAAAGTCAGAAACAGAAACTTAAGATGCTTATATAATTTATATTGTCAAAGGAGTTTATTGACACCTGTAAACTTTAATAGTAATTACAAAGAGGTATCAAATTGAGACAATATACTGTAACCGGAATGAGCTGTGCCGCCTGCCAGGCGAGAGTCGAAAAGGCGGTAAGCGCTGTTCCGGGTGTTGAAAGCTGTGCCGTAAGTCTACTCACAAATTCCATGGGAGTTGAGGGAACCGCAGACAGTGCTGACGTAATAAAGGCGGTTACAGATGCGGGCTATGGCGCGGTATTAAAAGATAATAATGCTCAGCAGTCTTCCCGATATGCTGATCAGCAGGAAGCATTAAGGGATAAGGAAACGCCGGTACTGAAGAAGAGACTTCTTGTATCGGTTTTTTTCCTTGTTATTCTTATGTATTTTTCTATGGGACATATGATGTGGCATTGGCCGGTCATAATCCCTATTCTGGAAAATCATGTTGCCCTTGCACTTCTGGAAATGCTTCTTGCGCTCATCATAATGGCAATCAATAAGAAGTTTTTCACAAGCGGATTTAAGAGTCTTCTTCATGGTGCGCCTAATATGGATACACTTGTTGCGATGGGAAGTTCGGCTTCATTTCTCTACAGCCTGGTATGTCTTTTCCTGATGATTGACGCACAGGGTAAGGGAAATGCAGAAGCAGTACATAGTTATTCTATGAATCTGTACTTTGAATCTGCGGCAATGATAGTCACGCTTATCACTGTTGGTAAGCTGCTTGAGTCCATTTCTAAGGGAAAGACAACGGATGCGTTAAAAAGTCTGATGTCTTTGGCACCGGAAACAGCGGTCGTTGAAAGAGATGGAGTTGAGACAGAGATTCCTGTTTCAGAAGTAAGAAAGGGCGATATCTTTATCGTACGTCCCGGTGACAGCATCCCCGTTGACGGAGAGGTTATATCAGGAAATTCAGCGGTCAACGAAGCTGCACTTACGGGAGAGAGTATTCCTGTAGATAAGGCACCGGGAGATATGGTTTCTGCAGCCACGATCAATACAAGCGGATATATGAAATGCAGTGCAACCCGTGTAGGCGAAGAAACAACACTTTCAAAGATTATCGAGATGGTGAGTGATGCGGCGGCGACAAAAGCTCCGCTTGCCCGTATAGCAGATAAAGTATCGGGGATATTTGTTCCGGTGGTTATCGGTATTGCAATCATTACATTTCTCGGATGGATGCTTATCGGTGGACGTGATGTCGGATTCTCGATAGCAAGAGCAATATCGGTTCTTGTGATCAGCTGTCCTTGTGCACTCGGACTTGCTACACCTGTTGCCGTTATGGTAGGAAGCGGAGTCGGAGCAAAGAACGGAATTCTATATAAAACAGCCGAAGCACTTGAAACTCTCGGAAGGGTTAAGACGGTTGTTCTTGATAAGACCGGAACAGTTACAAGGGGAGAGCCTGTAGTAACAGATGTTATTCCAGCAGAAAAGATTTCAGAAGATGAACTTGTCGGACTTGCCGCTATGCTTGAAAGTTTTTCGGAACATCCGCTTGCGGCTGCCGTTGTTGAATATGCATCAAACAGCATAGATGCAGTTAAAATCATGTCAGGTGATCTTAGTCTTACTGACTTTACGGCGCTTCCGGGCAGTGGACTTCGCGCATCGGTTGTGAAGCCCGGGACTGCGGTTGATAAGCAGAGCGCAGTTGATAAGCAGGGCACGTTTGATAAGCAGGACGCAGTTGATAAGCAGGGCGTTGAAATTGAAAAGCCCGGTGAAGCCGATATATTATACGGAGGCAATCTGTCATATATCAAAACTGTAGCCGATATATCGGAAGATATGATGACTAAAGTGCAGGAGCTTTCTGACGAAGGAAAGACACCTCTGATATTTGCCAGGGGGTCGAAGCTTCTTGGAATTATCGCTGTAGCTGACACAATTAAGGAGGACAGTGCAGATGCGATCAGACTTCTCAAGGAGCAGGGACTCAGAGTTGTCATGCTTACGGGAGATAATGAAAGAACTGCAGGTGCAGTCGGACGTATTGCCGGAGTTGATGAAGTTATAGCAGGAGTGCTTCCAGACGGAAAGCAGGATGTGATAAGTGAAATTCAGGAATCAGGTAAGGTTGCCATGGTCGGTGACGGTATAAATGATGCACCGGCGCTGACGAAAGCTGATACCGGAATAGCAATCGGAGCGGGAGCGGATGTTGCTGTTGATGCAGCAGACGTTGTTCTTATGAAGAACAGCCTTATGGATGTTGTTTCGGGAATCACACTCAGCCGAAAGACCATAAGAAATATCCATGAGAATCTGTTCTGGGCATTTATCTATAATATTATCTGTATTCCTGCAGCAATAGGCCTTTTCGGATTTGCTATGAAGCCTATGTACGGAGCGGCTGCAATGAGTCTGTCAAGCTTTACGGTATGCATGAATGCACTCAGGCTGAATCTCATTAAACTGAGACGGAAGGACAGTGAGGCAGAGGGCGCTGAGGCTGAGAATATAATCGAAAATGGCGAAAATGCAGCTGACAAAGCTGAATACAGGATAGAAGATGATGAAGAAAACATTTCAGGAGACGGATCGGAGGACAAGAAGGACGAAGGAAGATCCGAAGACAGTATAGAAAATAAGGGAGGAAAAGAAATGTTCGGTTTTGGTAAGAAGGATGCCGGCAACGGCGTTTCAGGCAAAAAGACGATTGTTATTGAAGGGATGATGTGCGAGCATTGTGAGGCAACCGTTAAAAAGGCACTTCTCGCAGTTGAAGGAGTGACAGATGCGGCTGTAAGTCATAAGGCCGGAACAGCAGAGGTTACTTTGTCGAAAGATGTGGATGATGCCGCTCTGAAAAAGGCTGTAGAAGATAAAGACTACAAAGTTGTAGAAATTAAAGCATAATATTTTAATATTTTTGGAAAAATTACAGGGTTGAAGCAAAGGTTGATTTGTGGTAAAAAAGAACAGTGACAAAATATGATATGGGGAGGGAAAAACTATGGACATGAATATTTCAGAATCAATTCGTTATATAGGTGTGGACGATCTCGAACTCGATCTCTTCGAGGGACAGTATATAATTCCTGAGGGAATGGCTTATAATTCATATCTTATTCTTGATGAGAAGACAGCTGTTATGGATACTGTCGATGCTGATAAGACTGAAGAGTATATGAAGAATCTTGAGACAGCTCTCGGTGGACGTTCACTTGATTATATAGTTGTACAGCATCTTGAGCCGGACCATTCAGGAAGCCTTAAGGCTGTTCTTGATGCTTATCCTGCTGCAAAGGTTGTCGGAACTGCGAAAACATTTCAGATGATGCCTCAGTTCTTTGATTATGACCTTGGCGACAGAGCTGTTACTGTTAAAGAGGGTGATACACTTTCACTCGGAACTCATACACTCAGCTTTATACTTGCACCGATGATCCACTGGCCGGAGGTTATGATGACCTATGAGTCAAGCGAGAAGGTATTCTTCTCAGCTGATGCTTTCGGTAAGTTCGGAGCTATCTGCAAGGAAGATGAGAATGATGAAGGCTGGGCTTGTGAAGCAAGACGTTACTATTTCGGTATTGTAGGAAAGTACGGAATGCCTGTTCAGGGACTTCTGAAGAAGGCTGCCGCACTTGATATCAAGACTATTGCTCCGCTTCACGGACCTGTACTTAAGGAAGACCTTGAGTATTATCTTAATACTTACAATACATGGAGCAGCTATCAGGCTGAAGATAAGGGCGTTTTCGTTGCATATGCATCAATCCACGGCAACACAGCCGAGGCTGCAAAGCGCCTTGCTGAAATGCTTGAGGCAAGAGGAGAGAAGGTTGCGATCAGCGACCTCTGCCGTGAGGATATTGCTGAATGCGTAGAGGATGCTTTCAGATATGACAGAATGGTTCTCTGTGCATCATCATATGACGGAGGAGTATTCCTTCCGATGCATGATTTCCTTACACATCTCACATATAAGACTTATCAGAACAGAACAGTCGCATTTGTTGAGAATGGTTCATGGGGCCCGACAGCGGCAAGAACTATGAAGTCAATCGTAGAGGGAATGAAGAATATTACTATCATCGATCCGGTTGTTACGATTAAGACAGCTGTGAAGGATGCTGATCTGAAGAACCTCGAAGCACTTGCTGATGCAGTAGTAGCTGCAAAGAATTAAGACTAATAAAAATATAGAATTCAGGAGTTTATTATGGGCGGATTTTTTGCTACAGCATTGAAAGAAGATTGTGTATTTGACCTTTTCTACGGAACAGATTACCATTCACATCTTGGTACGAGACGTGGAGGTCTTGCAGTACATGGATCGAAGGATGGCTTTAACAGGGCTATCCACAGCATTGAGCATTCTCCATTCAGAACCAAGTTCATGAAGGATGTTCATGAGATGGAAGGAAATCTCGGAATCGGAAGCATATCCGATTATGATCCTCAGCCACTGCTTGTCAGATCACATCACGGAACATATTCGATCGTTACAGTCGGAAAGATCAACAATTCTGATGATCTTGTTGCCGAGGTATTTCGCGGAGGAAATTCACATTTCTTCGAAATGACAGACGGAGATATCAATAAGACAGAGCTTACAGCCGCCATAATTAATCAGAAGGACAACATTATAGAGGGTATCAAGTATGCTCAGGAGAGAATCGACGGATCTATGACTATCCTTCTTATGACTCCTGACTGTATATATCTTGCCAGAGATAAGTACGGAAGAACTCCGATAATCATTGGAAAGAAGGACACAGGTTACTGTGCAACCTTCGAAAGTCATGCATATCTGAATCTCGGATATACTGACTACAGAGAACTTGGTCCCGGAGAAATCTGTGCTATGACACCTGAGTCGGTTGTTACACTTGTAAAGCCGGGCTCGAAGATGAGAATATGTACATTTCTCTGGATCTATTATGGATATCCTTCATCACATTATGAAGGTATATCTGTTGAGGAAATGCGTTATCGCTGCGGTGCCAAGATGGCAGACCGTGATAACCTGAGTAAGGATGATATAGATGTTGTTGCGGGAGTACCTGATTCAGGTACGGCTCATGCTATCGGATATGCAAATCAGTCGGGAATTCCGTTCTCGAGACCTTTCATCAAGTATACTCCGACATGGCCGAGATCCTTTATGCCTACACATCAGAACAAGAGAAATCTTATTGCAAAGATGAAGCTTATCCCTGTTCATGAACTTATTGATCAGAAGAAGCTTCTCATAATAGATGATTCTATCGTTAGAGGTACACAGCTTCGTGAGACAACGGAGTTCCTGTATCAGAGCGGAGCTAAGGAAGTTCATATCAGACCTGCTTGTCCGCCGCTTCTGTTCGGATGTAAATATATCAACTTCTCACGTTCGAATTCGGAAATGGAGCTTATCACGAGACGTGTTATAGCTGAAGAAGAGGGTGAAAAAGTAGACAGAGTTATCCTTGATGATTATGCTAATCCGGATTCTGACAGATATCATAAGATGCTTGAAGGAATCAGAAAGAAGCTTAACTTTACATCACTCAGCTTCAACAGACTTGATGATATGATCGAGGCTACCGGACTTGACAGAGATCAGCTTTGTACTTATTGCTGGGACGGAAGAGAGTAATTAATGAAGATTGATATCCTATGTGTCGGAAAGGTGAAGGAAAGCTTCTACCGGGATGCTATCGATGAATATAAGAAGAGATTATCGCGATATGCGGATCTCTCGATCATAGAAGTTCAGGATGAGAAGACTCCCGACAGGGCAAGCGATGCCGAGGAGCTTGAGATTAAGCGTAAGGAAGGCGAGAGACTCCTTAAGTATCTTCAGACTTCCGCCGGAAATGTATCTGGTAAGGCTTATATCGTGACGTTGGAAATAAACGGCAAGGAGCTTGGTTCTGTACAGCTCGCTGACAAGATCGAACAGCTGGGTATCAGCGGAGTAAGCCATATTCAGTTTGTAATCGGAGGTTCTCTGGGACTATCGGATGAAGTGATATCGAAGGCAGATATGCATCTTAGTTTCTCTAAGATGACATTTCCCCATCAGCTGATGAGGGTAATCCTGCTTGAACAGATATATAGGAGCTACCGCATTATATCCGGCGAGCCATATCACAAATAGATTAATTATTATGGATAATCAATCAAAGGTTGAATGGTTATCATATGAAAAAGACTGCGATCATCTCGCAGTCTTTTTTCTTTCCTTCTTTTCGATATACATTTCACTGTCGGCATATCTGAGATATTTCTCGGAAGCTTCGTTGATATCAACCTCATCGGATTCAGTCTCCACTTTTGGAGGTACTACCATATATGAGCCGATGCTGATTGAAATATCGTATGACTTTCCGTCTTTACGCCGACGCTTATCTATCTCAAGTCTCAGGTCGGTCCGGAAACGTTCGATCTTTTCATCATTATAATTCTTGGCGAGTATGACAAATTCATCACCACCGGATCTGATGCAGATCTCATCATCCTTACAGATGGCCTTCATTGAGTGACCGATAGTAGAGAGACAGTAGTCTCCTTCGTCATGTCCGTAATTATCATTTATGCCCTTCATGCCATCCATATCTATTACAAATACGGCGAGCCCGGTGTGATTTTCCCGGCATTCCATATAATAATCCTTGAAGAACATATCATATCCGCGTCTGTTATAAAGACCGGTCAGGACATCCGTACAATACAGATTCTGTAGCTTATTAACGGTCTTGTTAAGCTCTTCCTTGATATGAAGACTTTCAAGTAGAGTACTGATATTCAGGAACCACGCTTTCATGTTAGCGTGCTTGAGATTCTCAAGGGTAGGAGATACTATAAAATATCCCATGAAATACTGGAAGTTATGAATAGGAACTATATAATATGGTTCAGGATCTTCCATCATATTATCCGGAAGAAGCTGACCCTTAGGAAGAGGACCTCTCTTAATCGGCTTTCCGTTATATGCTCCACATACGACTTCGAAGGTCTCATTCCGGAAATCTTCAGGTCCGTTAATAACCTTATATTTATCCCAGTCAGACATCAGGCAAAGAACAGCATCCTTGAAACCTGTTTCATGGAAACAGTTATTCTCGATATTATCCCAGAACTCATCCTTCGTTTTTGAAGATAGAACGCGGAGAATGAGAGAGGTGTTCGCCTGAGCCAGGTTTCCGAGTCTGTCGATAGTTGCTGCATATTCTTCTTTAAGAAGATCTCGTTTATAAACATGCTTTGGTTCACATCCGCAGGACTGGTTCCTTTTCAGAACTCCGGGAACTGCGAGAACATGAGGCGGCTCTATACCCTTCCAGTACTTAACGAGAGCATTTACACCTTCCTTACCGACCTGTTCGAAAGGCTGCTCTGAAGTAGTCAGAGTAGGGTCCATGAAGCTTGCCTGAGGTATATTGTCATAGCCTGTTACTATCACATCCTCGGGAACATTAAAACCTCTTTTTGTAAGAGCCTCCATTACACCGATAGCAGAGTAATCATTAGCACATACTATTGCATCCGGCATAAGGCGATCGGAATCGTTGGAGTAGTTCTTTATTATCTCTTCGACAACCTCTTCACCACATGAGTACCAGAGATTACCCTGAACTATATTTCGGTCTTCACATTTCAGATTATGTTTCTTAAGGGTATTTATAAAGACATCTTTCCTGATCTGAGCAAAGGCAAGTTCAAGTCGTCCGGCAACATGGACGAGTTCAGTACAGCCGTGCTCTTCGATCAGGTGATCTATAAGAATCTCGAGGGATTTCTCCTGGTCATTAACGATGCAGAAAGTACCTTCGGCTTCCTGACCGAGTGTTACAACCGGACACTTCGTTAATTTCTTCATAGCGTAAATAGGTTCAAGATAATAATCCGGAAGATAAGTGTCCATAGTTATCAGACCGTCATAATCGCTGAAATCGGGTAGATAGTAGACTGCAAAATCGCCTGCATCGTAATCGGTAAAAATATCCTGGTTTTTAATGTCATAATTATCGCTGAAACTTGCAAAGAAGATAAGCTTGACATGATTTCTCTTTGCAGACTGAATAAGCCCGTACTGGGTTTCTTTGACCATATCGCTGTAGATGTTAGAAGTGAAAACTGCGACTTTTTTCATGCTTACCCCTGTGATCTTAATTGAACAATACCTTCAAATACCTCGAATTTATTAACAGTTAAATTAATTTTATATCATTTTGGTGCACATTTCAACAAGCTTTAGAGAGGGATTCGACTTATCGATATTTCGTTTCATGACGAAGCCGATAGTCCTTGTTGGAACCGGATTATCCAGAGGCAGTTCTATTACCTTTCCGCTCTTTAATTCAGCTGTTGCGAACTCTTTTACGACTGCCGAAACGCCCATTCCGATAGCTGCAAAATCAATAAGAAGATCCATGTTATTTATCTCAAGCACCTGGCCTGGATTTATATCATTACTGTACATATATTTATCTATATGAATTCTGGAAATGTTCTGCTTCTCGAGAAGCATCAGATTTGATTTTTCGAGTATATCGCGTGTGGTCATTTCTACGGCTTTGTTCTCTGTAGATGCTTTCGCAAGGCCGGTTACATTTCCGGCAAAAAGCCAGGGGTTATCTGTACTTACTTCATAGCTTGATTCGCGGACTGAAAGGTTCTCGAGATAAGCCTTGGATGTAATGAATATGTCATGAACCTCACTGACCGGAATGTATTCTAAATCAGGTGGAAGTTTAGTTTCGCAGATCATACCTATATCCACATTTCCTGCCTGAAGCTGGCGGATGGTATTAAATGTAGAATGGCAATCAATTTCAATCTTTATATGCGGCGATTTGGCGATAAAGCTTTTAAGGTAGGAGAGCAGGATATGCTTGCAGAGGGAGGTGCTTACTCCGATGCGCAGTTCTCCGATACCCAGCTCTTTGATTCGGCCGAGTTCATCCTCAGCACGATTTATCGATTCAAATGCAGACTTAAGGTGATTATATAGAAGAGTACCTTCGTCACTCAGAGTTACGCCCCTTGAGCTCCTGTTGAAAAGCACAGTGTTGAGACTGGCCTCAAGGTTGGAAATGGATTTACTTACAGCGGGCTGGCTGATGAAAAGGTTCTCGGCAGCCTTGCTTATGCTTCCGGTTCTGGCTGCTTCATAGAATATTCTGTAATAGTTTAAATTATCTATCATTTTTATTTCCTCACGATGGTATAACTCAAAGTTATATAAAATATCAAAAATATATATATACATTATATGACTAATTATGTTAAAATCAACGCTAAGGTTTAAATTGCCGAAATATTACTATTTAATGGGATTATTGTATTAAATATATAATGCATTTATTCTGATGCTTTAGTTATTTGGCCGGATAACCGGTTTTAATAAATAATAATATGTTATAAAAGAAACGGAGGACAAGTATTATTATGTATGATGAGAATCAGGGTAATCAGTCATATGGTCAGCAGGGCCAGCAACAGTACGGCGGACAGAGCCAGTACGGTCAGCAGGGCCAGCAGTATAGCGGACAGGGCCAGTATGGTCAGCCGGGTCAGCAGTACGGCGGACAGGGCCAGTATGGTCAGCCGGGTCAGCAGTACGGCGGACAGGGCCAGTTTAGTCAGCCAGGTCAGCAGTACGGCGGACAGGGTCAGTTTAGTCAGCCGGGTCAGCAGTACGGCGGACAGCCACAGTATAACCAGCAGCCTAGACAGCCGCAGTATAATGCACCTCAGGGTAACGGACCACAGGGACCTGCAAATATGAAGAAGGGACTTAGTGGTGGAGCTATTGCCGGAATAATAGTAGGTGTAGTTGCACTTATTGCAGTGCTTGTAGTTGTTTTCTTTGTTTTACCTAAGAAGGATGATTCATCAAAGAAAGCTGAGGCTACAACAGCCGAGTCATCAGGAAGCGGCATTGGTGCATTGACAGAAGCAGAAACAGAAGCAGCAACCGAAGCTGTTACAGAGGCAGAAACAGAAGCAGCAACTGAAGCAGTTACAGAAGCAGCAACAGAAGCAGAAACAGAAGCGGCAACAGAAGCAGCAACAGAAGCAGCAACTGAGGCGGCAACAGAAACATCTTCAAATGATCTTCCTGTTTCAGACGCTGAAGGCTACGATAAGGTAATGGGAACAGTAAGCGGAGATGTTTATACAAATCCTCTTTTCGGAATACAGTTTACACTTCCTTCAGGACAGCAGTTCATGGATAATGATTCGCTTCAGCAGATTAACGGAACATCAAAGACTATGCAGGAGCTTTACGAAAACGTTGAGCTGGGTGCAAACGGTCAGGCTGTTATAATGTGCACATCAAATCCAATGACAGGAGATTCATGCAACCTTGTTATTCAGAAGTCTGCATTTAGCTATGATGATTATGATATGGGAGAGATGCTTTCAACATATAAGGATCAGATCGCAACTTCACTTACAGCATCAGGATATCAGAATGTAACAGCTGATACATCTACTACAACAGTAATGGGAAAATCAGAGGCATGTATTGATTTTTCAGCTGAATATCTGGGAACTAAGATTTATGAGCGTTGTGTTTGTTTGGCTAAAGGTAATTATCTGATGGTAATTACAGTTGCAAGTACAGACCAGAGTAATTTTGACTCGGTTTATTCTTGTTTCAGCACGATAAACTAATTAATTTTTTAACTAATTGTTTTTATTAGGATAGAATTTGAGGAGGTATCAAATGATTTGTCCATATTGTAATTCATCCGTGGAAGACGGAAACACATTTTGTACGACATGCGGAAAACCAATTACTTCGCAGAATATATATGGTGGCCAGCAGGATCCTTATGGAGCCGGCGCCGGCCAGTATGTTCAGCCAAGCACACAGCAGAACGCATACAGCAGCCCTCAGGGTTATGGCCAGCAGAGTTACGGTCAGCAGGATCCTTATGGAGCAGGTGCCGGCCAGTATGTTCAGCCGGGTGCACCTCAGAGTCAATATGGTGGCCCACAGAATACATATGGTGGCCCACAGAATACATATGGTGGCCAGCAGAATACATATATGCCTCAGGGTAATCCTTATCCGGGTGTTCCGCCTATGAATACAGGCAGTAGTATACCTGATGTGGTTATCGGACCTAACGGACAGCAGCTTGGAATGAACTGGTTTAAGTTTATCATCTATGTTCAGTTGTTCTTAACATCACTCGGAGCCCTGTACAATGCATATCAGTTATTGTCAGGAAAGATATACGATAATGATCAGGGCGTTACGGCTGAGCAGATTTTCAGATTATTTCCAAGTCTGAAGACAGTCGGTATTGTATCCGGATTATTATTTCTTGTAGTGGCAGGCGGAGCAATCTTTACAAGATTTCAGCTGGCCGGCTTTAAGAAGAATGGTCCTATGTTTTATTTTATAGTAATCGGAATTATCATTTTTGCTAATTTTATATATATTATAGCTGCAGTATCCGAAGTTAAAAAATATGGTTTCCCGGCATCGGCGATTGTTCAGCCTGGTATTGTCGGTCAGATAATAGGATATGTAATTCTTGTAGTTTGCAACATTATTTACTTCAATAACAGAAAGAAACTTTTTGTAAAATAATGATTTAATATGAAATGTATCAGGTAGGTCAGGTCATGATTGGGCCTGACTTATCTGATGAATAGTTTTAGGAGAAATGATATAAGATGGATGATTATTATACAGGTAACAATCAGAATAATCTGAATCCACAGTATAGTCCGGACACTCAGAATACCCAATATAATGCAAGCAATCCGAACGTTCAGTATAATGCGGATGTGCAAAATACTCAGTATAATGCAAATGCGCAGTATAATGCGAACACACAATATAACGCAAATGCACAGTATAATGCGAATGCACAGTATAACGCGAATGCACAGTATAACGCAAATGCACAGTATAACGCGAATGCACAGTATAATCCGAATATGCAGAATCTTATGAATCAGCAGAAGACTCCTTTTATAGCTGGGGCACCTTCAGCAAAGAATGAAGATGATGATCCTTTCAAGGATGCAGAAACTTCATGGAAGGCAGCTATTGGATTGGGTATTGTAAATGTTGTTCTGTCTATTCTGTGCGGTTCCTTCAGAATAAGATTCATAAGTGTATGGCTTATTGTAATACTACTGGGCGGCGTATACGGAAGCTATAAGGCTATTAAAGGCGGACTTAAAACAGGTAAGCCCTTTATAATGCTGATGGGCATTATTGCGATGGTAATAAATCTGGCAGCTACGGGATATTATATCTGGAGTATTATCTATACTATCGGATCTAAGTTCTGATAAAAACAAACGGTATGATCAAGCTGATGATGCATACATTTTCGGATGAATATCATCAGTAACAATTGATAAATAAAATGAATAATTTTATAAATGGGTAGAAAACAAAGGAGATTAGGTTATGACAAGTGACAACATGAAATGCGGTCTTCAGCAAGCACCTGCACGTTCACTTCTGAACGCACTCGGATATACTGCTGAAGAGATCAAAAAGCCAATGGTAGGTATTGTGTGCTCATACAACGAGATCGTTCCGGGCCACATGAATCTTGATAAGATAGCAGAGGCCGTCAAGCTCGGCGTCGCTGAAGCAGGCGGAACACCTGTTATGTTTCCTGCAATCGCAGTCTGCGACGGTATTGCAATGGGACATATCGGAATGAAGTACAGTCTTGTGACAAGAGATCTTATTGCAGATTCAACAGAGGCCATGGCTATTGCACATCAGTTTGATGCACTTGTCATGATCCCTAACTGTGATAAAAATGTTCCGGGACTTCTTATGGCAGCAGCAAGAGTAAATGTACCGACTGTATTTGTATCAGGCGGTCCTATGCTTGCAGGTCATATTCACGGAAGAAAGAGAAGTCTTTCATCAATGTTTGAGGCAGTAGGAGAGCGTACAGCCGGAAAGATTGATGATGCTGAAGTACTTGAGTTTGAGGAAAAGGTTTGTCCTACATGCGGTTCATGTTCCGGTATGTATACAGCTAACTCAATGAACTGTCTTACAGAGGTTCTCGGTATGGGACTTCCGGGCAACGGAACAATCCCTGCAGTATATTCAGAGAGACTCCGTCTTGCAAAGAAGGCAGGATATGCTGTAATGGATATGCTGAAGAAGAATATCCGTCCTCGTGATATCATCACAAAGGATGCAATCCTCAATGCGCTTACAGTAGATATGGCACTTGGATGCTCAACAAATTCAATGCTTCATCTTCCTGCAATCGCACATGAGATCGGTTTTGATTTTGATATATCATTTGCTAATCCGATCAGTGAGAAGACACCTAACCTCTGTCATCTTGCACCTGCAGGTCCTACATATATGGAGGACCTCAACGAAGCAGGCGGCGTATATGCAGTTGTTAAGGAACTCTGCGATATCGGACTTATCAATGAAAACTGCATGACAGTTACAGGTAAGACGATCGGAGAAGCAGTTAAGAATTCAGTAAACAGAAATCCTGAGGTTATAAGACCTACAGATAATCCATATTCAAAGACAGGAGGACTTGCGGTACTTAAGGGCAACCTGGCACCGGACGGATCGGTAGTTAAGAGATCCGCAGTCGTACCTGAAATGCTTAAGCATGAGGGACCTGCAAGAGTCTTTGATTCCGAAGAGGATGCAATCGCAGCAATTCTCGGTGGCAAGATTGTTGATGGTGATGTTGTTGTTATCAGATACGAAGGACCTAAGGGAGGTCCTGGAATGAGAGAGATGCTCAATCCTACATCCGCTATTGCAGGTATGGGACTCGGCTCGACAGTTGCACTTATTACAGACGGCCGTTTCTCTGGAGCAAGCCGCGGAGCTTCAATCGGACATGTATCACCTGAAGCAGCAGTCGGCGGACCTATCGCACTTGTTGAAGAGGGCGATATGATTGAGATCGATATTAACAACTATTCAATCAATCTTAAGGTTTCGGATGAAGAGCTTGCAAAGCGCCGTGCAGCTTGGACACCACGCGAGCCAAAGGTAACAACGGGTTATCTTGCACGTTATGCTTCTATGGTTACAAGCGGCAACCGCGGAGCAATCCTCGAAATCCCAAAGGCATAAGGAAGGAGCAGATATTATGCAGTTAACAGGTTCAGAAATAGTTATCGAATGCCTTAAGGAGCAGGGCGTAGATACTGTATTCGGTTATCCGGGAGGAGCAATCCTTAATATCTACGATGAACTTTATAAGCATTCAGATGAAATACGTCACGTTCTTACATCTCATGAGCAGGGTGCAAGCCATGCGGCCGACGGATATGCAAGAGCAACGGGAAAGGTTGGAGTCTGTTTTGCTACAAGTGGCCCGGGAGCAACTAATCTTGTAACAGGTATCGCTACAGCATATATGGATTCAATCCCGATGGTTGCGATTACCGCAAATGTAGGTGTTGCAATGCTTGGAAAAGACAGCTTCCAGGAAATAGATATAACAGGTGTGGTTATGCCTGTAACAAAATACAGCTTTATCGTAAAGAATGTTCATGAGCTTGCTGATACAATCCGTCGTGCATTTAAGATAGCAAAGTCGGGCCGTCCGGGTCCTGTACTTGTAGATATAACAAAAGACGTTACTGCAAGTAAGGCAGATTATAAGTATAAGAAACCTGAAACAATCAAGAAGGTTACAAATACTATCAAGGATGAAGATATTAATCGAGCTATCGATATGATAAATGCATCAAAGAGACCTTATGTTCTTGCAGGTGGCGGAGTTACTCTTTCAGGAGCTTCAAAAGAACTTGCAGAGCTGGTAAAGAAGATCGATGCTCCGGTATGCGATACACTTATGGGTAAGGGCGCATTTGACGGAACAGATCCGCGTTATACCGGAATGATCGGAATGCACGGAACAAAGGCATCCAATTTTGGAGTTAATAAGGCAGACCTTCTTATAGTAGTTGGCGCAAGATTCTCTGACAGAGTGATCGGAAATGCTGCTAAGTTTGCAAGTGAGGCGAAGATACTTCATATAGATATAGATGCAGCAGAGGTTAATAAGAATATCGATGTTGACGCTTCGGTTATCGGTGATGCAGCTGAAATCCTTAAGAAGATCAATCTCGGTGTTAAAACTTCACGTAAAACAGAGTGGATGAAAGAAATCAAGAAGCTTATGAAGGAAAATCCGCTCAAATACGATATGAAACATTTGACAGGACCCGCTGTTGTGAGTAAAATCTATGAGGAAACAAAGGGTAATGCTATCATCACAACCGATGTAGGACAGCATCAGATGTGGGCTGCTCAGTACTATAACTATAAGAAGTCAAGACAGTTCATTACATCAGGCGGTCTCGGAACAATGGGATACGGCCTTGGTGCAGCTATCGGAGCAAAGGTTGGATGCCCTTCCAAAACTGTTATCAATATTGCAGGTGACGGATGCTTCCGTATGAACATGAACGAACTTGCTACAGCTTCAAGAGAAGGAGTTCATGTTATAGAAGTAGTCATCAACAATCATGTTCTCGGTATGGTAAGACAGTGGCAGACACTATTCTACGGTAAGAGATATTCCAATACAGTACTTAATGATAATGTTGACTTTGTTAAGGTTTCAGAAGGACTCGGTGCGACAGCAATCAGAGTTAATACAGTTGAAGAGTTTACAAAGGCTCTTAAGACTGCGATAAAGGGTAAGGGACCTTATGTTATTGATTGTCAGATCGAGTCTGATGACAAGGTATGGCCAATGGTTGCTCCGGGAGCAGCAATTGAAACCTGCTTTGATTCGGAAGAAGGTCTTGGAAAGAAATAATTATTTTACCCGATTGATTTTATTTAAGAAGTAGTTATTTATCCGAATGATATCATTTAAATGCTACTAATGACATTATTTGGATATAAATATATTTTAAACTAATATATTATTTATATATTTATTACATGGAGGAAAACAAAAATGGCAAGAGTTTACAATTTTTCAGCAGGACCATCAATCCTTCCTGAGGTAGTTCTCAGACAGGCAGCAGACGAGATGCTTGACTACAAGGGAAGCGGACAGTCAGTTATGGAGATGAGCCATCGTTCAAAGACTTACGATGCAATCATCAAGGAAGCAGAAAAGGACTTAAGAGATCTTATGAAGATTCCTGATAATTATAAAGTTCTTTTCCTTCAGGGTGGTGCATCACAGCAGTTCGCAGCTATCCCAATGAACCTCATGAAGAATGGTGTTGCTGATTTCATCATCACTGGACAGTGGGCTAAGAAGGCTTATCAGGAAGCTAAGAAGTATGGTAAGGCAAATGTACTTGCTTCTTCAGAGGATAAGACATTCTCATACATTCCTGATTGCTCAGATCTTCCTGTAAGTGAAGATGCAGACTATGTATATATCTGCCATAACAATACAATTTACGGAACAACATTTAAGAATCTTCCTAACACAAAGGGTAAGATACTTGTAGCTGATATGTCTTCAGACATTCTTTCTCAGCCTGTAAATGTTGAGGATTACGGTCTTATCTACTTCGGTGTTCAGAAGAACGTTGGACCTGCAGGTGTTGTAGTTGTTATCATCAGAGAAGACCTTATCCGTGACGATCTTCCTGAGTATGTTCCTACAATGCTCAAGTATAAGACACAGGCTGATGCTGAGTCTCTTTACAACACACCTCCATGCTACGGTATCTATATCTGCGGACTCGTATTCAAGTGGGTTAAGGATATGGGCGGCCTTACAGCTATGAAGGCTCACAATGAGAAGAAGGCTAAGATCCTTTATGATTTCCTTGATCAGTCAAAGATGTTCAAGGGTACAGTAGTTAAGGAAGACCGTTCACTCATGAATGTACCTTTCGTAACAGGTAATGATGAGCTTGATGCTAAGTTCGTTAAGGAAGCTACAGAGGCCGGTTTCGTTAACCTCAAGGGACATCGTTCAGTTGGTGGTATGCGTGCTTCTATCTACAACGCTATGCCGATCGAAGGTGTTGAGAAGCTTGTAGAGTTCATGAAGGACTTCGAAGAGAAGAATGCGTAACATAGAGTATTAATCAGAGTATAGAATACAATAGATAATTACGAGGTAAAACAAAATGTATAACGTTAAATGTCTTAATCCGATCGCTAAGGTTGGAACAGATGGTTTCACAGATCAGTACCAGATGACAGATGATATAAATGAAGCTGAAGCTGTCCTTGTAAGAAGTGCTTCAATGCATGAGATTGAGCCTTCAGATAAGCTTCTTGCAGTTGCACGTGCAGGTGCAGGTGTTAACAACATTCCTATCGATAAGTATGCTGAAGAGGGTGTTGTTGTATTCAATACACCGGGTGCTAACTCAAACGGTGTTAAGGAGCTTGTTCTTGCAGGTATGCTTCTTGCATCACGTGACATCATCGGCGGTGCTAACTGGGTAACAGAGAACAAGGGTGACGCTGATATCGCAAAGACAGCTGAGAAGGAGAAGAAGAACTTCGCAGGTACAGAGATTGCAGGCAAGAAGCTTGGTGTTATCGGTCTTGGTGCTATCGGTGCTAAGGTTGCTAATGCAGCTACACATCTTGGAATGGAAGTATACGGATATGATCCATATGTTTCAATCGATGCAGCATGGAGCCTTTCAAGATCAATAAAGCATATTACAAATGTAAATGATATTTATACAGATTGTGATTTCATCACAGTTCATGTTCCTCTGCTTGATAATACAAAGGGCATGATCGGAGCTGATGCAATCAGCATGATGAAGGACGGAGTTGTAATCCTTAACTTCGCAAGAGATATTCTCTGTGATGAGGATGCAGTTCTTGCAGGTATTGAGAGCGGAAAGATCAAGAAGTATGTTACAGACTTCGCTAATTCAAAGGTTGCAGGAAAGCCGGGCGTTATCTGCACACCTCACCTTGGAGCTTCTACAGAGGAGTCAGAAGATAACTGTGCTATCATGGCTGTTAAGGAGATCAGAGATTTCATCGAGAACGGAAATGTTATCAATTCAGTTAACTATCCAAGATGTGATGCAGGTATCTGCCAGACAGCTTCAAGAATTACAGTATGCCACAAGAATATTCCTAACATGCTTACACAGTTTACAGGAATCTTCGCTAAGGACGGCATCAATGTTCCTGATATGGTATCTAAGTCAAAGGGTGATTTCGCTTACACAATCCTTGACGTAGACTCACCGGTAACAGACAAGATCGTTGAAGACCTCAAGGCTATCGACGGTGTAGTTAGAGTAAGAGTTGTAAAGTAAGTTTTATAATAATATTCATGCAATCGCTGAACCCATTTGACTGCGTCAAATTCCTGTTCAGCGATTTATGAGGCTTCGCCTCATAGAGATTTGATTTCATAAACGTCTTAGAAAGCAAGCTTTCACGACGTTACGAAATTCAAATCACCATGAAAGAAGAGAGGGAAAGATTATGAGCGACAAGTTAAGAGTTGGTATACTCGGAGCAACGGGTATGGTCGGACAGAGATTTATAGCTCTGCTTGAGAACCACCCATGGTTCGAGGTCGTAACGGTTGCTGCATCACCGAGAAGTGCAGGTAAAACATATGAAGAAGCAGTAGAAGGCAGATGGAAGATGACAACACCTATTCCTGAAGCTGTTAAGAAGCTTGTTCTGAAGAATGTAAACGAAGTAGAGGAAGTTGCTTCTACAGTTGATTTCGTTTTCAGTGCAGTTGATATGTCAAAGGATGAGATCAAGGCTATCGAGGAGGCTTATGCTAAGACAGAGACTCCTGTAGTATCAAATAACAGTGCACATCGCTGGACACCTGATGTACCGATGGTAGTTCCTGAAATCAATCCTGAGCATTTCGATGTTATCGAATTCCAGAAGAAGAGACTCGGAACAAAGAAGGGATTTATCGCAGTTAAGCCTAACTGTTCTATTCAGTCTTACGCACCGGCTCTTTTCGCTCTTAAGGAGTTCGAGCCAAAGGAAGTTGTAGTTTCTACATACCAGGCAATTTCAGGTGCAGGAAAGACATTTAAGGATTGGCCTGAGATGGTTGAAAATGTAATCCCATTCATCGGCGGTGAGGAAGAGAAGTCAGAGATGGAGCCTCTTAAGATCTGGGGTAAGGTTGAAGACGGAGTTATCAAGACTGCAGAAGATGGACCAAAGATCACAGCTCATTGTATCAGAGTTCCTGTACTTAACGGACATACAGCTTCTGTATTTGTTAAGTTCGGAAAGAAGCCTACAAAGGAGCAGATCATTGAGAAGTGGGAGAACTTCAGCGGAGAGCCTCAGAAGCTTAATCTTCCTAGCGCACCAAAGCAGTTTATCAGATATATGACAGAAGAAAACAGACCACAGGTTAAGCTTGATGTGGACTTTGAAAATGGTATGGGAATTTCTATGGGAAGACTCGAAGATGATAAGCTCTTCGATTATAAGTTTGTAGGACTTTCTCATAATACAGTCCGCGGTGCAGCAGGTGGTGCTGTGCTTTGTGCCGAAATGCTTAAAGCTAAGGGCTATATAGCTGCAAAGAATCAGTAATATTCCGCGGCGGATAGATTTTGCAATATGAATCGTTGCAAAAGCGTGTCCGGTAATTAAAGTTTTTGTGAATTAAAGTTTTTGTGAATTAAAGTTTTTGTGAATTAAAGTTTTTGTGAATTGAAGTTTTAATAAATTGGTTTTTAAAGAATTGAAAATATAAGAAGTTTAGGATTTAGGGAGGTCCTCATGGATAAGAAGAAGATGATACTGATTACTTCTCCACCAGCGTGTGGGAAGACTTATGTTGCCAAGAATCTGGCAAAGGCACTTAATAACTGCGTTTATCTGGATAAGGATGATCTTATCGTACTTTCAAAGAAGATATTTGAAGTAGCGGGAGAACCCTTTGACAGATCATCTGATTTCTTCCATGAATGGATCCGTGATGCAGAGTATGATGCCATAATGGAAGTTGCACTTGATGCACTTAACTATAATGATACCGTGTTACTTAATGCTCCTTTCAAGAAGGAAATCCGTGATTATGGATGGATCAACAACCTTCGCAAGAAGCTTGCGGCTAAGAATGCCGAACTCGTTCTTATATGGATTCATACTGATATCGAGGTTGTTCATAAGAGAATGGTAACCAGAAATTCAGAGAGAGATACCTGGAAGATCGAGCATTGGGATGAATATGTCGCAACTCAGGACTATACAGCACCTAAGGGAATTCCTGAAATGTTTGTTTTCGAGAATTCATCAGAGGATGATTTTGAGAAGTCCATCGGTAAGGCAATCAACCATGTTCGCGGAATGGTAACAGAGGTATAAAAATGGCAATTGTACGTCCGTTTGCAGGATATCGTCCTGACAAGCAAGTAGTTAATAAGGTAGCAGCGCTGCCGTATGATGTATATAACAGACAGGAAGCAAAGGCTGAGGTTGAAAAAGAACCTCAGTCTTTCCTGAGAATAGACAGACCTGAGACAAATTTCGGGGATGATTTCGATATGTACTCACAGGAAGCTTATGATAAAGCAAGTGAGCTTCTTCATACAGCATTTAATGATGGTACATATATTCATGACGAGAGCCCGGTTTATTACATTTACGAGCTTATCATGGACGGAAGATCGCAGACAGGTATTGTAGCTGCGGCATCCATAGATGATTATCAGAATAATATCATCAAGAAGCATGAAAATACTCTGGCTGCAAAGGAGCAGGACAGAATAAATCATATTTATTACTGCAATGCGCAGACAGGACCTATTTTCCTTGCTTACAGAGACAGAGATAAGATAAATGCCGTAGTTGCAAGAGTTAAGGAAACTCCGAAGACATACGGATTTACATCTGATGACGGTGTGACTCATAATGTTTGGGTTATTACCGATGAAAATGATATCAATGTTATCAAAGCCGAATTCGGTGAAGAGACAAGAATATATATCGCAGACGGCCATCACAGAGCCGCATCCGCAGTTAAGGTCGGACTCAGAAAGAGAGAAGAGAATCCGGGTTATACCGGAGAAGAGGAATTTAATTACTTCCTTTCTGTACTTTTCCCTGAGAGTGAGCTTAAGATCCTTCCGTACAACAGAGTTGTTAAGGACCTGAACGGAATGACTCAGGATGAGTTCTTTGATAAGCTGTCAAAGGTTTATGATATTAAGAAGGTGAGCGAGGCATATCAGCCTGAAGAGAAGGGCTTTGTAGGTATGTTTATCGCTGACTCATGGTATGAATTAAAGATTCATGATGATCTGAGAAGTGATGATCCTGTTGAAGGACTTGATGTATCGCTTCTTCAGAACAATGTATTAAATCCTATTCTGGGGATAGAAGATCCGAGAACGGACAGCAGGATTGCTTTCGTCGGCGGTATCAGAGGACTCGGAGAGCTTGAAAGAAGAGTCGCTACCGACATGACTGTTGCATTTTCTATGTATCCTACATCTATAGGAGAGCTGTTCGATGTGGCTGATGCAGGCCTTCTTATGCCTCCGAAGTCTACATGGTTTGAGCCGAAGCTCCGAAGCGGTATATTTATTCACAGACTTGATGAGGAATAATTTCAATGATGAAACACAGACAGAACGTATTCGCAATAAACTGGATGGAGGTTGAAGCTCTTGTTAACGCAAAGCACGACAACCCTCATCATATCCTTGGAATCCATGAATGCCTGAATGATGTATATGTAAATGTATTCATTCCGGATGCCAAGGTTGTTAAGATTGTCGATATCGAGACCGGAAAGGAGTACGCTCTGGTTTCAGACAGGGTAAAGGGATTTTATTCTGTCAAGATCAAGGATAAGGGAAGATTTGATTATAAGGTCAAGGTTAAATATGAGGACGGAAGAGAGGATACTTTCGTAGATCCTTATGTTTTTGAACCTGTCATTGATCCGATAGATGTAAGCCTCTTCAACGAGGGCGAGCATTATGAGATTTACGAAAAGCTCGGCGCTCATCCGATGGAGGTTGACGGTGTTAAGGGTACACTCTTTGCACTGTGGGCTCCGAATGCGGAGAGAGTTTCGGTTGTCGGTAATTTCAACAACTGGAACGGCAAGAGATATCAGATGAGAAAGATTGATTACTCGGGAATCTTCGAACTTTTCATTCCGGGTGATTTTGTCGGAGAAATATATAAGTATGAGGTTGCATCCAAGAAGGGTGATGTCTTTATGAAGGCAGATCCTTACGGATTTTCATCAGAGGTCCGTCCTGCAAATGCATCCGTCGTAACAGACCTCACATATAAGTGGGGAGATGAAAAGTTTATGGCTGACAGGAATAAGAAGACTATTCTTGAGAAGCCGATGAATGTGTATGAGGTTCATCTTGGTTCATGGAAGAGACCTATAGACGGAAGAGAATTCTACAACTATCGTGAGATAGCTGAGAAGCTTGCGGAATATATGCTTTCAATGGGATATACTCATGTTGAGCTTATGCCGATCATGGAGCATCCGTATGATCCTTCATGGGGATATCAGGTAACGGGCTATTATGCACCGACATCGAGATACGGCTCACCTGAGGATTTTATGTATTTCGTTGACTATATGCATAAGAAGGGGCTCGGAGTAATAATCGACTGGGTACCTGCACATTTCCCTAAGGATGAGCATGGACTCGGAAGATTCGATGGAACCGCGCTTTATGAGCATGAAGATCCGAGACGCGGAGAACATCCTCATTGGGGCACATACATTTTTAATTACGGAAGAAATGAGGTAAGAAATTTCCTCATTGCAAATGCTCTTTACTGGGCAGATAAATATCATGTTGACGGTATCCGTATGGATGCGGTTGCATCAATGCTGTATCTTGATTACGGCAGAGGTGACGGACAGTGGATCCCGAATAAGTTCGGAGGAAACGAAAATCTTGAGGCAATCGAGTTCATCAAGGAGCTTAATTCCAAGATGAATGAACTTTTCCCGGGAGTAATAATGATCGCGGAAGAGTCAACAGCATGGCCTATGATGACACGTCCGATCGAAGAAGGCGGACTCGGATTCGATTTCAAATGGAATATGGGATGGATGAACGATTTCCTGAATTACATGAAGCAGGATCCGCTTTACAGAAAGTATCATCATCAGGAACTTACCTTCAGTATGGTTTATGCATACAGTGAGAAATTCGTGCTTGTACTTTCTCATGATGAAGTTGTTCATGAGAAGGCTTCAATGATCGAGAAAATGCCGGGAGGATATGAGGATAAGTTCTCAAATCTCAGAACGGCTTACGGTTATCTGATGACTCATCCGGGAAGAAAGCTTCTTTTCATGGGTCAGGAGTTTGCACAGATGAAGGAGTGGAATGAGTCTTCAGAGCTTGACTGGTCACTCTTTGAGTTTGATGCACACAGATATCTGCATGAGTATGTTAAGGATCTCAATAAGCTGTATGATTCGGAACCGGCTCTTTATGAGCTTGATAATGATCCGGATGGGTTTATGTGGATCAATGCAAATGATGCAAATCATTCGATACTTTCTTTCGAAAGAAGAGGAAAGAACGAAAAGGATACACTTCTGGTAGTTCTTAACTTCACACCTGTCGATTCAAAGAATTATAAACTTGCAGTACCTTCCGCAGGTAAATGGAAGGAGATTTTCTCAAGTGATGCTGCAAAGTACGGCGGTGACGGAAGAAATAACAAGACCTCAAAACAGTCAAAGGCAGGCAAGGTTGACGGAAGAAGCAATTATATTTCTGTGAATATACCGGGACTTTCTATGAGTGTTTTTAAGAAGGTCAGAACAAAATAGTTTAACCATACATGAGAGCGTTCCATGAACGCTCTCTTATGATTATTGAGAAGAGAACATATATAGATATGGAGGAATAAGAAATGGCAAAGATTGATATTATTTCAGGTTTTCTCGGAGCCGGCAAAACTACTCTGATCAAGAAGCTTATTGAGGAAGCTTTTAAGGGGGAGAAGCTTGTTCTTATCGAAAATGAGTTCGGTGAGATCGGTATAGACGGTGGATTCCTCAAGAATGCAGGAGTTCAGATCAATGAGCTTAATTCCGGATGTATCTGCTGCTCACTGGTGGGTGATTTCGGAGAGGCATTAAAGCAGGTTGTTGAGCAGTACAGCCCTGACAGGATCATTATTGAGCCGTCAGGTGTCGGTAAGCTTTCGGATGTTATCAAGGCTGTTCAGAAGGCTGCAGAGCATGTGACAATAGAGCTTAATTCAGCTACAACTGTTGTTGATGTTACAAAAGCAAAAATGTATATAAAGAATTTCGGTGAGTTCTTCCTTAATCAGATCGAAGCCTGCGGAACAGTTGTTCTCAGCCGTACTCAGTCTGTTGATGAAGATAAGCTCCTTACAGCAGTAAATATGATCAAGGAGCATAATGCAGATGCTCGTATCATTACTACACCTTGGGAGGATATTTCCGGAACAGTGATCCTTGACGCTATCGAGCATTCATCGAATATCGAAGATATTATGAAGAATTTCAAGTATGATCCTGCTGTTGACGATGAGGATGAGGACGAACATCATCATCACCATCATCACCATGACGACGACGATGACGATGAGCATGAACATCATCACCATCACCATGATGACGACGATGATGACGACGAGCATGAGCATCATCACCATCACCATGATGACGATGACGACGAAGATGAGCATGAGCATCATCACCATGATGATGACGACGATGACGACGAAGATGAGCATCATCACAATCACAATGACGACGATGATGACGAAGATGAGCATGAACATCATCATCATCATTATGATGAGAATGGTGTATGCAGCTGCGGACATCATCATCACCATCATCACGGACATGATGCAGACGAAGTATTTACAAGCTGGGGCAAAGAAACAGCTCATAAGTACTCAAGAGAGGAACTTGAGGAGATTCTCAAGGCTCTTTCAGTTGAAGATGATAATGAATATGGTATAATCCTCAGAGCGAAGGGTATTATCCCTGATAAGGATAATAACTGGCTTGAGTTTGATCTTGTTCCGGGTGAATATGAGATCAGAGAAGGAAAGGCCGATTATACAGGAAAGCTCTGTGTTATCGGAAGCAAGCTCAAGGAAGACAAGATTGCAGAGCTTTTTGGTCTGTAATAGATTTGAACTTTAAAGAATTAGGGAGGCGGATCTGATGCCTGGTATGAGAAATAAAGAAATCCCGGTATATATCTTTATGGGATTTCTCGGAAGCGGAAAGACCACATTTGCAAAGGATATTCTTATCAAGCAGGGCTTTACCGAGGGTGCTCCGACACTTCTTCTTATGTGCGAAGACGGTGAAGAGGAGTATGATGAAAAGCAGCTTAAGAAAAGAAATATCGCTGTTGAGGAAATAAATGAGGATAATCTTACTGAGGAGCACCTTGCCGAGCTTAGTAAGAAATATCATCCGGAAAATGTAGTTATCGAGTATAACGGTATGTGGGAGCTTGATAAGATATTTAATGTCAAAGTTCCGGCAGGATGGACAGTAGTTCAGGTTATTTCCTTTGTTGACGCATCGACTTATGATATGTACATGTCTAATATGCGTAAGATCATCATGGATCAGATCAGAAACGCTGACATGATAATCTTCAATCGCTGCGAAGAGGACACAAAGGCCGGTGATTATAAGAGAGGTATACGTGCTGTAAACAGACGTGCTCAGGTTATCTTTGAGAAGAAGGACGGAAATCCACTTGAATTCGAAGAGGAGGCTTATATCCCATATAATCTTGAGGCAGATGTTATCGAGATTGAAGAGGATGATTTCGGTATTTTCTATCTGGATTCAACCAATAATCCTGACAAATATAACGGTAAGAAGGTTCGTTTCAAGGCTATGGCTCACAGACCTTCAAACTACGGAAAGACTGAATTTGTAACAGGACGTTTTATCATGACATGCTGTGAAGCCGATATTGAGTTTTATGGTATGAAATGTGTCTATCCGGGAGCTGCCAATATTAAGGACAGAGATTTCGTTATAGTCGAGGGAACTCTGAAGAAGGAATATTATAAAGAGTTTGAAGGATATGGCCCTGTACTTTATGCGGATTCGGTTACAATGACGTCTCCGTCGGAAAGACCTTATATTACCTTTGATTATTAAGAAATATATTAATAATGATAGATTTACGAGCATGGAGCAGAATAAGCTTGATTTATTCTGCTCCTCATTTTATTATAGCGTTACGGTTTATCCGTTCTGATTCCACTTCAAAATCACAATATGTACAGTAAGGTAATGAGCGGTATTCCCCTTGGCATAGAGGGGATGCTTATTTCGGTAGAATCCGATACCAGCAACGGCCTCCCGGGTTTTGATCTGGTAGGCTATCTTGCGGCGTCTGTCAGGGAAGCGAGAGACAGAGTGCGCTCGGCTCTCAAGAATACAGGATTTATTATTCCCGCAAAGAAGATTACGGTAAATCTTTCACCTGCAGACATCAGAAAAGACGGGACCGGCTTTGATCTGGCTATAGCGATCGCGGTCCTCATGTCACTTGAATTAATTCCGTATAATGAAACATTTGAAAAAACACTCTTTCTGGGAGAACTCGGACTGGACGGGACCATACTTCCTGTTCCGGGCGTACTTCCTATTGTTCATCATGCTTTGGGGCAGGAAATAAGGAGAATATATGTTCCGTGGGAGAATGCGGCAGAAGCATCTTTCATCAAGGGGATAGAAATAATCGGTGTAAAGAGTCTGTCGGAAATGATCGGATGGATAGAGACCGGAGTAGTTGGAAATGTTTTTAAGAAGGAAGATACAGATCCGGGAGAGATACGTGAAAAAATGCCGGTTGATGACTATGTGGATTTTAGGGATATCCGCGGGCAGGAAAGTGCCAAAAGAGGCCTCGTTATAGCTGCTGCGGGATTTCATAATGTCCTTATGACAGGTGAGGCGGGGGCAGGTAAGTCAATGATGGCTAAAGCGCTTCCCGGGATCCTTCCGGAAATGACCTATGATGAGAAACTGGAAATGACCAAAATCTACAGTGTCGCCGGCCTCATGAACCGTACAGGAAGGCTTATGGAGAAACGTCCGTACCGTGCACCGCATTATTCAATTACCGAAAATGCATTGATAGGGGGTGGAGGCAGTCCGAAACCTGGAGAGATAAGTCTTGCTTCAGGTGGAGTTCTTTTCATGGATGAGTTCCCTCATTTTAGGCGAAGTGTGATAGAGATGCTCAGACAGCCGCTGGAGGATAAGCGGGTTACGGTGTCAAGGCTGAAAGCATCATATACATTTCCGGCGAAATTCATGCTTGTTGCGGCAAGGAACAACTGTCCGTGCGGTTTCTATCCCGACAGAAAGAAATGCCGCTGCACATGGCATGAAGTAGTTTCATATCAGAATCGGATAAGTCATCCTATCATGGACAGGATTGATATAAGGATGGAAATAAAGCATTTGTCTTTTGAAGAAATGTTTTCCGAAGCTGTAGGTACAAGTACAGATGAAATGCGTGAACTGGTAAGTATAGCTCAGGAAAGGCAGGCCTCAAGGTACAGGTATGAAGATTGGAATTTTAATTCTGAGCTCGGGCAGAAAAGTATAGGAAGATATATAAGGTTCAGTGAATCATGTCAGACGCTTCTCAGAGAATTCTATGATACAACGGGAATCTCGGCACGAGGATATTTTAAGATCCTCAGACTGATAAGAACGATCGCTGATATAGATGACAGAGATGATATACGGGAAGAGGATATAAGAGAGGCGCTCTTCTACAGAAACGAAAGCAAGGAGGATTTCGTATGAGAGAGTATTATCTATGGCTGAATTCACTAAGAGAGCTGGGAATCAACAAGAAGATAGAATTGATACGCAGGTTCGGTGATCCTAAAGAGGTTTACATAAATCTGGACAAGGAGATGACAAGGAAGCTCGAAGAAGAGGGATTCCTTAAAGAATCTGCAGTACATGAAATCGATTCTTCAAAGAGAGAGGATTGGTTCGCAAATTATAAAAATGTACTGGAGGCCGAAGAGATAAGATATATTACACCGATAGATGAAGAGTATCCGGATAGGCTTCTGTCGATTTACGATGCACCGCTTGTCTTGTTCTATAAAGGAGATATATCACTTCTCAAGGAAACTTATGCGGTAGGAGTCGTAGGGTCCAGGAAACCTACGGGCTACGGAAGGATTATAACGGATGGACTGGTCAGGAAGATTGCCGAAAACGGTATAACGATCATAAGCGGAATGGCAGCAGGTATCGACAGCGCTGCACATAGAGCTGCACTTGAAGTAGGGGGAAGGACGGTTGCGGTTCTTGGCAGCGGAGTGAATCATTGTTATCCGAGGGAGAACTTTCCGCTATACGAAAATATTATAGAAGGAGGACTTGTTATATCAGAATTCGGACCGGAAGTTCCACCTCTCGGGATGAATTTTCCACTCAGAAATCGGATAATTAGCGGACTCTCGGAAGGCGTTCTTGTTATAGAGGCTGCGATCAGAAGCGGAACGCTCATTACAGTTGATGCAGCTCTTGAGCAGGGACGAACGGTATATGCAGTTCCCGGAAGAGTTGGGGATGTGCTCAGTGAGGGTACAAATAATCTGATCCGTAACGGAGCGATTCTTGTAACGAGGGGAGAGGATATTATAGAGGATATGCTCGGAAATATAGAGATAAAGGCGGATATAAAGGCAGATCTGAAGGAGAAGGTAAACATTTCTCTCTCGGATAAGGAACAGAAAATATATGACTCACTCAGTCTGATGCCGATCTTCATAGATGATCTGATAAGGAAAACAGGTGAGACTGTAACGGTTGTAATATCAGCACTTTATTCGATGGAGGCAAAAGGATTTATTATTCAGGAGACAAAAGGTTATTATGCCAGAAAAATGTGATTTTAAAAGGATATTTGATAGAATTATGTACATATTTTAGACCGTAAAGTTATGAAAATTTAACAAATTACCGTTTGTAAACTCTTGCACACTAAAATTTTTTGTGTTATAACGGACAACAGTGACCGGACTAGAGACCGGATAATTTTTGGAGGAGAAGTTCAGTGGCAAAAAATCTAGTAATCGTGGAGTCGCCTACAAAGGCGAAGACCATCAAGAAATTTCTTGGGAAAAATTATGAAGTGATTGCTTCGGAAGGACATGTAAGAGATCTTCCCAAAAGCAGTCTCGGAATAGATAAAGATCAGGATTTCGAACCGCATTATATAACTATAAGAGGTAAGGGTGAACTGGTAAGTACTCTCAGGAAGGCAGTAAAGAAAGCGGATTATGTATATCTCGCAACTGACCCGGACCGTGAGGGTGAAGCAATATCTTATCATCTGTCTGTAGCGCTTAAGCTTGAAGATAAGAAGTATAAGAGAATTACATTTAATGAAATTACGCAGAAGGCAGTTAAGGAATCTCTTAAGAATGCCAGAGCGGTTGATATGAGTCTTGTTGATGCACAGCAGGCAAGACGTATAGTTGACAGACTCGTGGGATATGAGATAAGTCCGCTTCTTTGGGATAAGATCGGAAAGAGAGGACTTTCAGCAGGACGAGTTCAGTCTGTTACACTTAAAATGATCTCTGACCGTGAGGCTGAGATCGACAGATTCATTCCGGATGAATATTGGACAATAGATGTCATGCTTGCTGTTCCGGGTCAGAAGAAGCCGGCAGCATTCAGATATCAGGGAACAATAAACAGCAAGGCAGAAGCGGAGAAAATAGTTGAGGCAGTAAAGAAGGCGGATTTTAAGGTCGCTGAGGTAAAGAATTCAAAGCGTACCAAGAAGGGACCGCAGCCTTTTACAACAAGTACACTTCAGCAGACAGCTGCTTCTAAGATTAATTTTGCTACAGCTAAGACTATGAGAGTTGCACAGCAGCTCTATGAAGGTGTTGAGATAAAGGGACAGGGAACGATAGGTCTTATAACATATCTCAGAACCGATTCAACAAGAATATCGGATGAAGCTGATGCAGCAGCAAGAAGCTACATTGAAGAGAATTACGGAAAGGAATTTGTTTCCGAAGAAAAGACAGCTTCATCAGACAAAAACAAGAATATCCAGGATGCACATGAAGCAATCAGACCTACGGATGTTTCTAGAACACCTGCATCACTGAAGGGTATCATCAGCAATGATCAGTATAAGCTCTATAAGCTTATCTATGAAAGATTCGTTGCAAGCAGAATGACACCTGCAGTTTATGATACATTTGCAGTAGTTGTTGAAGCAGGCGAGCATCGTTTCAGAGCATCAACCAGCTCGGTAGCTTTCCCGGGATTCCTGAATGTCTATAATGCGGAAGAGGATGCAGAAGACAAGAATTCATATAACTTCAGCGGAATCAACAAGGGCGATAAGCTGAAGCTCGAAGATACAGAGAAGAAGCAGCATTTTACTGAGCCGCCTGCACATTATACTGAGGCGAGTCTTGTACGTGCTATGGAAGAGAACGGAATTGGCCGTCCTTCAACCTATGCACCGACCATATCTACGCTGCTCAACAGAAGATATGTAACCAAGGAACAGAAGAATCTCTATATAACTGAGCTTGGTTCTGTGGTAAATACTATAATGGAAACAGCATTTCCTGAAATAGTCGACATAGATTTCACAGCAAATATGGAAACTCTGCTCGACAGCATAGGCGATGGAAATGTGAACTGGAAAGTAGTTGTCAGAAACTTCTATCCGGATCTCGAAAAGGAGATTAAGAACGCTGCCGACTCTTTGTCGAAGGTTAAGATCGCAGATGAGAAGACAGATGAAATATGTGAGCTGTGTGGCGCCAACATGGTCATCAAGTATGGTGCACATGGTAAGTTCCTGGCATGTCCGAATTTCCCGGATTGCCGAAATACAAGACCGTACTTTGAGAAGATAGGTGTATCATGTCCAAAATGCGGTAAGGATATGGTTAAGAAGTCATCCAAGAAGGGAAGAACTTTCTACGGATGCATGGGCTTCCCGGACTGCGATTATATGTCATGGGCAAGACCGGTCAACAGAAAATGTCCTAATTGCGGAGGTCTTCTCTTCATCAAGGGTAAGAAGATCGTCTGCGAAGATCCTTCATGCAATTATAAGGAACAATTGGAGGAAAAGGACGATTAATATTGTTTGAAATGTTACTATGTGATATATTAGAAATGTCGGATTATCCGATTTTTGATCATTGGTTTTTGGAGGTGGTTTCTTGAGCGTTAAACTGCTTGATAAGACCAGGAAGATCAGCAGACTGCTTCACGAGAACAAGTCAGACGTCGTTATATTCAGTGATATCTGCAATCTCCTCGGAAAGCTTCTCGGTGCAAATGTAATGGTTATCAGCCAGCGCGGAAAGCTTCTCGGGATTTATGAGAGCCCGGATATTAATTCATTGCAGGAAATGCTCGTCGAGAACATCGGCGGAAAGATAGATTCGGAATTAAATGAAAGATTTCTTTCAATCCTTTCAACAAAGGAAAACGGAGATCTTGCAATGCTGGGATTTGAAAGTATCCCGGATAAGAGTTATACATCAATTATCATGCCTGTGGATTTTGCGGGAAGCAGAATGGGGACCACATTTATCTACAGAAAGGGTAAGGACTTCAGCGTTGATGACATTATTCTGTCAGAGTATGCAAATACCGTTATCGAGCTGGAGATGATGAGATCTCTCTATGAGGAAAACGAAGAGGAGAAGAGACGTTCGGAAATTCTGATATCGGCTTTGGAGTCGTTATCGGTATCGGAGAAGAGAGCAGTGGGCTGTGTCCTGAAAAGTCTGAATGGCAATAAAGAGGGTATAATAGTTGCCAGCCGGATTGCTGCGGAGAACGGAATAACCAGATCTACCATTGTAAATGCCATGCAGAAGCTGGAGAGTGCAGGTGTTCTGAATGTACGTTCAAAGGGAATGAAGGGTACTTATGTTTCCGTTGAAAATGATGCGGTGTACAAATTGGAATTTGAAAGGTAAAGGTTAAGGTTATGACTACTACGACAATCGTGCTTCTTATTATTGCAATCATAGTTATTATTATCAGTTTTGTTGTAACTCCTGCTGATAATGCGGCTGAGGAGGCCGAGGAGCGTACCACACCGGGAATACCCGAGGAACTTACTGAAGCTGATAAGAAACATTTAAAGAAGCTTACCGATGGCTTTGTTAACGAGTACAGCAAGAGAAAGGTTAAAGATCTTGTTAAGAACAAGGTTGAGAGTGCTGTAAATGATGAAGTTAAGAGAGGTACTTCAAAGGTTACAGATGAGGTTAACAAATCTCTTGAGCAGAGCAGATCTTCTGCTGAAGATCTTTATAAGAAGATCACAGAGAAGGAGAAGGATGTTAAGCTTTCACTTAATCTGGTTGATGAATATAAGGGCGGACTTGAGAAAATGAAGGCTGAGCTTTCTGATCTTGAGGGAAGACTTAATGATGCCGAGAGCAGACTTGATGACAGAATTGAGGAAGCTGATGGCAGACTTGCAGCAGTTGATGAAAGAATTGCCGTAATAGATGAAAAGATAGCAGCTGCCGAGAATGCAGCTGAGAGTATCGGAGATATTCCGGTAGTAAGAGCAGCAGCTGAAGCTGCGGATGATGCAGCTGATGATCTTTCAGAGCAGACTGAAGTTTTAGCAGGAAATGAAGAGGATGCTGAAGCTGAAGAGGAAGCTGCGGTAGAAGAAGAGACAGAAGCAGTTGAGGAAGAGGCTGAGGCTGAGGAAGAAGCTGACGTAGAAGAGGAAGCAGAGGCTGAGGAAGAAGCTGATGCAGATGAAGAAGCAGAAGCTGAGGAAGAAGCTGACGCAGATGAAGAAGCAGACGCAGAAGAGGAAGCAGAGGCCGAAGAAGAAGCTGACGTAGAAGAGGAAGCAGAGGCCGAAGAAGAAGCTGACGTAGAAGAGGAAGCAGAAGCTGAAGAAGAGGCTGATGCAGAAGATGAGGCAGAGGCTGAGGAAGAAGCTGATGCAGAAGATGAGGCAGAGTCTGAAGAAGAGGCTGACGCTGATGAGGAAGCTGAGTCTGAAGAAGATACAGAAGCAGAAGCTGATGACGATGAAGAGGAAGCTGAGTCAATTGATGATTTTGCAAATAATGCTGTAGTTGAAGAGTCTGAAGATGATTCCGAAGACAGTGCAGAAGAAGAGGAGGACGATGATGATATCGAAAACCTTCTCCCGATAAATAATGAATATCATGCAGAGGATCTTGATGACCTCTATGATACATTTGATGATGAAGATGATGATCTTACAGAAGCAGAGAATCTCGATGAGATCCTTGATAAGGAAGGAATTGAGATTACAGACGGTGACACAGTCGGTAATATCATGGAGATGTATAACGCCGGATTCAGTATCATTGAGATTTCAAAGGTTATGAATGTCGGAGTCAGTGAAGTTAAGTATGTTATAGACAGTCATCAGGGAGATTATTAGAATGAATAAAAAATATTTATTAAGAGGAATAGGAATAGGAATCATAATAGGTGTTTCTATCATGTTCGCTGCCTGGAAGACCGGCGGCAGTTCTTCCGAAGGTGAGCCTGCTGTTTCAACAGAGGCTGTTACTCAGGCTCCGACAGAGGAGATAACAGAAGCAACCACCGAGGCAGCTACCGAGAAGAAGACGGAGGCTGCTACCGAGGCAACAACGGAGGCGACAACAGAAGCAACCACCGAGAAGAAGACGGAGGCTACTACTGAGGCGACAACCGAGAAGAAGACAGAAGCAACCACCGAAAAGGCAACTGAAGAGAAGACTACTGAAGCTACCACAGAGAAGGCTACAGAGGAAAAGACCGAAGAGGCTGCAACTGAGGAGAAGAAGGAATCAAAGGATGGAAATGTAACAGTTGAAGTTACATCCGGTATGGGTTCCGAAGATGTTTCAGCAGCACTTCAGGAAAATGGTATCATTAAGGATGCGGATGAGTTCAATGCATTCCTTATCTCTAACGGATATGATGCACAGCTCCGTGTCGGAAGCTTTAGCTTAAAATCAGGAGACAGCTTCGAGAATCTTGCAAAGGTTCTTACAACAGAGGGTGAGTAAGCCTGATATTAATACAGTATGATCATATAAGCATATCGTGACTGCAGTCATAGTTTTTAAAAGAAATTATGACCGCGGTCACTTTTTTATTATTGTCTGAGAAGATATTATCTTATTGTAAGGTTGATCTATATAGATTCTAAAAATCAGATTTGCTACAGGAAGCAGTACGGAAGATTCAAAATATCGAAAGAGTGTTCCGGTAGTAAAAGGAGGAAAAGATGAGGAATAAGTTATCGGCGTGGAACTATATCAGGAATAATAAGAAGACAGCCGGTGTTCTGATAATTGCACTTGCAGTTTCTTTCATGGCTATATATACGATATATGTCCTGCTTGCAACATCGATAGAAAGCTTCAAGCCTATTATGTTTGAGATGCCTAAGAAGATTTCATACATTTCACTTTCAGGTGAATCGATGGGAATAAATAACCGGGAAGATTATGAAACATCGGAAGCGTATGCAGAAGCTATTGATAAGAGACGGAACGAGATAATAGAGGAATTAAAGAAACATCAGGGAATTGAAAATGCATATTATATCCAGATTATTCAATGCGTTTATTCGGCAGTTATCGGACAGTGGTCTTACGAGGTACCTTTGCTAACAGAAGACCTTATTCCGGAGTTCCTGGAGCATACGGGAGCAAAGCTGATAGAAGGTGAAATGCCAAAGGGTGATGCGGAAGTGCTTGTTGATAAAACGGTAATGAAGAATCAGAATCTTTCACTCGGTGGCTGGTTTATGGAGGACCGGTTTGGTGAGACCTTTAAGATCTGCGGAGTAATCGAGTCGGATGGAATGTTCTGTGTAGGAACGCCGATGGGTCATACAAACAGCGGAGAGTACATAATGGTCCTCAATGATGAAACCGCAGCAGATATGACGGAAATACTTCGCGAACAAGGAATTACTGTTTCAGATAAGGACGAGATTATAGATGCGGTGAATCAGGAAATGCAATATCAGAGTGATATTAAGAATACGATAGAGTCAGTACTGGATGTAATCTTTGCGGTTGTTCTCATATTCCTTGCGATTTCAGTTTTGGTTTCATATATATCCTTTATGAGGAACAGGGTAAATGAATACTGCCTCTATGCATCAATCGGCTATGCGAGGGGGGACATATATGGAATGATAATCCGCGAAATGCTGATCATATTCGGAATCGGAATAGCCATCGGTCTTGTTTTTTCCATGATTATAGCAGGACTCTTCAATGCATATCTTATTGAACCGAAGGGCCTTGTGAGCAGGCTTTTCTACGGAGACAGGATTTTCGGAATAGTTGCGGTATACATTTTCATTATGGGAATGCTGCAGCTTCCTGTGCTGATGAATATACATGATATAAAGACAATTGACGCAATAGAAGATTGAGAGGTACTGAATTGTTTGAAGTTAAGAATATAAGCATGATCTATGATATGAATACAGATGAGAAGATGTATGCTCTTAAGGGCTTTGATCTGACACTTCCGGATACCGGACTCGTCGGGATCATAGGACCTTCGGGAAGCGGAAAGAGTACACTTATGTATTGTTTATCTACGCTTAAGACTCCGACTGAAGGAAGCATTTTGTATAATGGAACTTCACTTACTGAAGTGAGTAACGGAGTAAGAGAGAAGCTCAGAAGAAAGGAATTCGGTTTTATATTCCAGAAACATTATCTGGTTCCGTATATGAATGCGCTTGATAATGTTCTGGTTGCATCAGTGGATAAAAGCAGGGAAGTGGTAAAGACAGCAGAGAAAATCCTGTCGGATCTCGGGCTTAAGGAAAGAGAGTTTAAGAAGAAACCGGCAAAACTTTCGGGAGGACAGAGTCAGAGGGTTTCGATAGCGAGAGCAATGATCAATGATCCGAAGGTGATTTTTGCAGATGAACCGACAGCATCGCTTGACCATGAGAATGCATATAATGTGATGAAGATTTTAAAGAAGTATTCAAAGGACAGGCTTGTTCTGGTTGTTACTCATGATAGAAGCATATTAAAGGACACTGATATGATAATAGAAATGTGGGACGGTGAGATCAGCAGTGTACCGGAAAAGAGTGAGGTGTCGGCATGAGACCATTTTCGGCAATGTATTATATCAAGGAGAATAAGAGAAAATCCATTATAATCATTTTTATGCTGTTTCTTACAACATTCATATTTCTTGCGGGAAATTATATAGACAGTGTTTACTATTTTTGGAACAGTTATAATGAATATTCCGATAAGCTCTGTGTTGTTGATGCACCTGCTTCGGCAGAGGATTATAATGATTTCACGGAATTCTATAATGAACTGAAGAATGATGATAAACTGATAGTGCAGCCGAGAACCGGCTGGGGACACCGTGGACTTCCGTGGAAGTGCACAATGGGATTTGAAATGGGAACCGCATCCATGGTGTTCAGCTCGGTCGATGATATGAAACAGGCTTTCGATCAATTTGGTATAGAGTGCGATTATACGGATATCAAGGACTATTCGGTTGTTATGTCCGAAACCTTTGCAAAGCATTACGGGCTTAAGAAAGGCGATGTGATCGATTCCTCAACGGATAAAATAATTGAAGGAAGATATACACTGGATGCACTTATTGATGATGAAAGCTTCGTACTGTTTTATGTGATTCCGGGAGATGATGCGGTTTACAGACTTAATGTTATGAGTCCTGATATGTCCGGGAATGAACTGAGGGATTATATAGCCAATCGCCTCGGAGACAGGAAAGCACAGATAAACGAACCTATGCGAAATGAGATAGAAAGACAGTTTGAACCGTTTTTCTATATATTCTTCAGCGGGATCATACTTCTCTCTGTCGTACTTTCCATAGTTGTAAACTCGGTAATAACAGGCCAGTATATCAGGAGAGTGTACGAGTTCGGAATATATAGAGCGATAGGTATTACAAAAAGGGGAATATTAAAGAAATGCGCATCTGAAATCTCAATGATGAATTTATTGGCAGTTCTTTTCGGAGCAGCAGTGATAATAATATTTACATTTCTGATAAATGAACTGTATTATATTCCGGATGGCAAATATCTTCCGTATTTCTCGAAGATCGGATTGTATGGGTTCCTTCTTTCGAATGTTCTGGTAGTGATTCCAACAATCATTTCTAAGGGAAGAGGAATGGCAAAAGCCGACGTGACAGAATTCTAAAACCTTCCCATCTGTGGAAGGTGCCCCGTAGGGGCAGATGAGGTGAATTAAGAAAAAAATGATCAGCATCGTTATATCAAATCTGATAATTATATTACTCGTATGCATATCGGTGGTATTTTCCAAATACATTTTCTGGGAATTGCTGCTGGGAGGAATCCTGATGATCCTTTTGACTGCTGAGTATCTTACGGATGGACACGAAAAGTTTTACAGAATATGTCAGCTTTTCGTGGCTGTCCTTTTTGCGGTTTTATCCGGAGGATGGTGGGGATTCCTTGCAATCGCCGCGATTGTAAATCTTAAACTGCTTCCGGTATGTCTGACTTCGGGAATCATATATACTGTATATTCATCCGTACATATGATCCTTTCGGAAACCTTCGGCAGATATAACATAGCAAGAATGGTATTGGGACTTTTCCTGATAGAGTTTATAAGCTGGATTATAGTCATGGTCAGGCTGATTCTCCAAAAGAGCGAAGAGAAACGACGTGAAAATGCCAGAAGGATGATAGGGTACAGCCTCAGTGAAATGCATGAGATAAAGAAGAACAGAGAGCTGTCTCAGCAGAGCTTCTATATAGATAAAAATGCAAGGCTTATGGAGAGAGAAAATATAAGCCGTAATATTCATAACAGTGTAGGACATTCAATCACGGCTGCAATAATGACACTGGATGCTGCGGATATGCTCTTTGATAAGAATCCTGAGGAGGCTCATAAGAGAATGAATGATGCAGCCGTCAGAATCCGGGGCAGTCTCGAATCAATCAGAAGTGCTGTAAGAGCACTCGATACCGGAGACGAAGATATTTCGGTAAAAGATATGATGTGTTATACTGACAATATTATTGATGAGTTCATAATGGATACGGAAATTACATGTGACAGGATATATGATATATATTCCGAGGATATGATGCTTCCGAGAGAACATGCTGAGTTTCTGACAGGTGCGCTCAGTGAATTTCTTACCAACGGTGTGAAGCATGGAGGGGCGACCGCATTTATGGTAAAGCTTTCGGGCGACTCGGCTCATATAAGGCTTGAAGTAAAGGATAATGGAAGCAGTGAATATAATGATGATACTAAGGACGAGCTGATACGTCAGGGCTTCGGACTAAAGAAGCTGATGTCTTATGCTGCACGCTGCGGAGGCGTGACTGATTTTTACAATGATGAAGGCTTCTTCTCGATGATCGAGCTTCCGCTCGGTGAATAAACTATTCCGTGTCTCGATTGTAATTCAGCTGCATTAAAATGAACTATGAAAGTATGGCCGGATTTTGATATAGATTTAATACATTATGATCTGCGGTCACATATGGATAAAAATTTTACATTTGAAAAAGTATAAATATATGATGAAAGGAGTCGGTATGTATAAAGTACTGCTCGTGGATGATGAAAATATGCTGCTTGACAGCCTGGAGATAATTCTTTCACTCAATGATATGGAGATCGTTGGTAAAGCTCATGACGGAAGAGAAGCGCTTGATATCCTGAAGAAAACAAAATGTGATATAGCTCTTGTTGATCTCAATATGAAGGGTATGGGCGGAATAGAGCTGATCGATCATATGAAAAGAATGTATCCGGAGATAAAGATACTTGTGCTGACAACATTTTATGATGATAAGAATATAACGGATGCAATAAGTAAGGGCGCGGACGGTTATCTTCTCAAGGACAGCGGCAAGGATGCGATTCTCGGAGCGGTAGGTCAGCTTATGAACGGAATAAGCGTGCTTGATCCGAAGGTAATGCAAAGGCTTACGACGTTGATGAACAAGAATGAAGAGATAACTCTGTATGATGAGATGACAGGAAGAGAGCGGGAAATCGCATCACTTCTCGCAGAAGGACTGACCAATAAGCAGATTGCCGATAAGCTGTACATTTCCGAAGGAACTGTAAAGAATTATATCTCATCAATCTATGATAAGACGGGAATTCATGACAGAGTGAAACTTGTTGTAGCTCTGTCAGGTGGTTTATGATTTTCAGGAAATGTTTTTGAACGGTATCAAAAGTATATTAAATACAGTAAAAATCTTCTTGCATATGGTTTTTTATTATGTTATTATCGTGCTTGATGCGGTAGCGGCCGTCTATTTGGCATGCTATTATCCGACATCATAAACTACATGCGGCATATACGCAGGTGCTGTGATTAACGCCCACAGTTTCGCGACCGGTTGAAAGATAGTTGTTTAACATATTGAAGAACATTCGTGAATCAAAGATTCACTCATGTTCTTACAAATCCTGCTTCGCAGGATTTAAACAAATTCATAATTAATCCTTAGCCCACAAGTGGTCACGGATTAATTCCGAATTTATTAAATATGTTCACCGATTCATTTTCAGCCAAATAACATATGCTGTCAGAAGACATTTTTAAAAAACCAGGAGGTAAGTAAAATGAGCGTTATTTCAATGAAGCAGTTACTCGAGGCAGGTGTTCACTTTGGTCACCAGACAAGAAGATGGAATCCTAAGATGGATGAGTTCATCTACACAGAGAGAAATGGTATCCACATCATCGACCTTCAGAAGACAGTTGGTAAGATGGATGAGGCTTACAAGGCAGTATTTGATTGCGTAGCTGACGGTGGTACAATCCTTTTCGTTGGTACAAAGAAGCAGGCTCAGGATTCTGTTCAGTCAGAGGCTGATCGTTGCGGTATGTACTATGTAAACAACAGATGGCTCGGTGGTATGCTTACAAACTTCAAGACAATCCAGTCAAGAATTGATACTCTTAAGAAGTATGAGAAGATGGAAGAGGATGGTACATTTGACCTTCTTCCTAAGAAGGAAGTTGTTAAGATCAAGAAGGAGATGGAAAAGCTTCAGAAGAACCTTGGCGGTATCAAGGATATGAAGAGAGTTCCTGATATGATCTTCGTAGTAGATCCTCACAAGGAAAGAATTTGTGTACAGGAAGCTCAGGCACTCGGAATTCCTCTTATGGGAATCGCTGATACAAACTGCGATCCAGAAGAGCTTGACTATGTAATCCCTGGTAACGATGATGCTATCCGTGCAGTAAAGCTTATCGTTGCTAAGCTTGCAGATGCAGTTATCGAAGCTAATCAGGGTGCTGATTCTTCAGCTGATGCAGAGGATGCAGAAGAGGCTGTTGAGGCAGTTGAGACAGAGGAGACAGCAGAGGACGCTGAGTAATCCGTATTTAGATAAAATTGTTTCTTATATTGATCCCGCCTGCTGCATTTTGGACGGTTTGCAGCGGGGGTCAATCACCAATATTCGTATAGGAGGAAATTAAAATGGCTATTTCAGCTTCAGACGTAAAGACACTTAGAGAAATGACAGGTGCCGGAATGATGGACTGTAAGAAGGCTCTTACAGAGACAGATGGAGATTTCGACGCAGCTGTAGAGTTCCTTAGAAAGAAGGGACTTGCAACAGCAGTAAAGAAGGCTGGAAGAATCGCAGCTGAAGGTGTTGTTTCTACAGTTATCTCAGATGATGACAAGACAGCTACTATTATAGAAGTAAACTCAGAGACAGACTTCGTAGCAAAGAATGAGACATTTACAGACTATGTAAAGGCTCTTGCTACACAGATCAATAACAACGACTACGCTAACATGGATGAGTTCAACGCAGCTAAGTCAGATGTTAATCCTGATGCTACAGTTGCAGATCAGCATGCAGCAATGATCGCTAAGATCGGTGAGAACCTTACAATCAGAAGATTTGAGAAGGTTACAGGTGATGTAGTTGTTTCTTACATCCATATGGGTGGTAAGATCGGTGTTCTTGTTAAGGCAGCTTGTGATGCTCCTAACGACAACATTAAGGAAGCTATGAAGAACGTAGCTATGCAGATCGCAGCTATGAATCCTCAGTTTGTAAAGGACGAGGATATGACAGCTGATTTCATGGCTAAGGAGAAGGATACAATCGTTGACAGCTCACTTAACGATACAGCTTCACTTCCAAAGCCGATCCTTAATGAGCTTCTTAACAAGGCTGTATCAGAGAAGCTTTGGAATGATGAGGATATCAAGGCTTACGAAGCTGAGAAGAACAACAAGTTCCTCTTCAACTTCCTTTCAGATGAAGCTAAAGCTGTTCTTGCAGGACTTGCTATGGATAACAAGGCTGCTTACGTTGAGAACAAGATCTTCGCAGGTCTTGTAGACGGACGTTTAAAGAAGCACTTCAAGGAAATCTGCCTTATGGATCAGACATATGTTAAGGCTGAGGATAAGGAATCAGTTAAGCAGTATGTTGAGTCAGTTGCTAAGGCTAACGGATGCAAGTTCGAGATCGAGAGCTTTGTACGTTTCGAGACAGGTGAAGGACTTGAGAAGAAGAACGAGGACTTCGCTGCAGAAGTTGCTAAGCAGATGGGACAGTAAGATTTTAACATAAACGTAAATCCTAATAAGCAATAAATTAAGCCGGTACATATCTCGAATGATATGTATCGGCTTTTTGAATTATTGGATTTATCATTATATGCATCGGCTGTTTTAATTGTATCCTGCGGTAAATATATGTTTAATGGAGAGCCCGGCTATTGCTGACATCGACTTCCTTTTTAATATAATACATGTACATGAAGAAAAGCATCGTTGTCATAAGAACCCAGCTTATAGGCTCTGTAAGCGCAACACCGAAATATCCGATGGCGGGAACCAGTAGGGATGCAGAAAGAACTTTTACCGAAAGTTCCATAACGGATGAATAAAGAGGTATGATCTTATGCCCCAGACCCTGGAGGGTGCATCTCAGAACGAAGAGTGGACCGAGTGCTACGAAGAAGAATACTCCTGTTCTGCAGTACATTACACCATTATTGATAATGTCCACGTTGTCTGTGCTGGCTATCCATGTAACTACAGGCCTTGAAATAAGGAGACATATAAGAACAAGGGTGAGTGATATAACAGTTACTGTTATTGTTGCCGCTTTGACTCCCTGTTTTACTCTGTCTATTCGGCCGGCTCCCACATTTTGACTGACGTATGTGGTCATCGAGAATCCGAAAGTGAATATCATTATCATCAGAAGATCCAGAACACGGCGGCCTGCAACGTGTGCTGCCATGATATCAGGACCGAGACCGTTTATTGCACCTTGGAGAATTATTGTTCCGATATTTACGATACAGCCCATAAGTCCCATGGAAAGTCCGGTGGTGAATAGCTCAGCAAGCATGCGTGAGGCATGTTTCCAATCGCTTTTATCAGGGATGATATGCCTGTATCTTTTAAATACATATGTAAGGCATGCCGCCGTACATATGGTCTGAGAAAGTACAGTTGCATATGCTGCACCGTTTATTCCCCAATTCATGATACGTACAAATATATAATCCAGACCGAGGTTGAGTATTACCGATAATATAAGAAAGAACAGCGGAGTTTTGCTGTCGCCCAGCGAGCGGAGTACATTTGCCAGTAGATTATACGATGCTGTAAAGAATATTCCGCATATTATTATCCTGACGTAGCTGAGTGCCTGTGGGAGTATTTCATCCGGTGTATTAAGTGCTATCAGGATCGGTCTGATGAACAGAAGTCCGAGAGTCGTGAGGACTGTTATCAGAAGCAGTGTAAGCAGAACGCTTCCGGCAATTGAACGCTTCAGACGTTTCATATCATTTGCACCGAAGCTGTTTGCAACCAGGATTCCGAAACCCTGAGTGAAGCCGCCTATCAGGCCGTTTAATGTATTTGATACAACAGCTGTCATGCCGACAGCCGCAAATGCAAATTCATCAATATATTCACTGACTATTTTGGCATCGCCGATATTATATAGCTGCTGGAGTATATTTCCGCAGATCAGCGGAATTGTAAAGAGGATGATCAGCTTCCAAGGGCTGCCCTCAGTCATGTTTTTCATGAAAATACCTACCTTATTAGCATATGAGAGAGTATTATAACAGACGAGAATTATTATTCAACCGATGTTTTGATCATGAATTGATTTGTTTTTTATCATGATCAAATCTATTTTATCATGAATCGATTTGTGCTTTTTCATGAATCGATTCATATTTTTCATGAATCAATGTATATTTTTCATGAAGCAATTCATATTTATGTTGGAAAACGTGCATGTGATGAAAAGTGTGATATAATGTTTCGGTATATAACTTAAGAGGGAAAATATAAAGTAAGCGGACAAATACCATGATAAACTATATATCATGACAAGAAATATTAAGTGATTTGGAGACTGGTTATGAAGAAGAAAATAGATAGAGAACTGTTAAAAGGAATTATTGAGGCTGCAGAGGTTGATGGGATTCTTATAAATGATCCGTATAGCTTGAGATATTATACGGGTTTCCGAGGTGGAGAGGGAGTAGCTGTTCTCTCACGGGAATCCTATGTTTTGATAACCGATTCAAGATATACCGAAGCAGCAGGACAGGAAAGTGAATTTGAAGTAAAGGAATACAATTCAAAGAATCCGATGAAAAGTATTCTTACGGAGTTTATGAAGATGAATGATGTAAGGAAGCTTGGATTTGAGAATCTGTCTATTTCATATAATGATTATAAAAAATATGAAAAACTGTTGTCCGAGGATGAGCTGAAGAATACACCGGTAGAGCTTATACCGTTGGAGGACGCACTGCTTATGCCGAGACGAGTGAAGACAAAGAAAGAAATATCACTTCTCCGTCAGGCCGAGCATATAGGCGATGTGGCATTTGATGACATCCTGGAAATCCTTAAACCGGGAATGACAGAACTTGAGGTTGCAGCTGAAATTGAATATAGCATGAAACGCCACGGTGCTTCCGGGCTGTCATTTGATACTATTGCAGCATCGGGGGTTAACAGCTCTATGCCTCATGCTATTCCGTCAGATAAGAAAATAGAAATGGGTGATTTCCTCACAATGGATTTCGGATGTCTGTATGAGGGGTACTGTTCCGATATGACAAGAACTGTATGTATCGGTAAGGCGGATGAAGAAAAGAAGGCTGTATATAATAAAGTTCTGGAGGCTCAGCTTGCAGTACTTGATAAGGTAAAGCCTGGCCTCGTATGTAAGGATGTTGATGCAATTGCCAGAAATATCATTGCTGATGCGGGATATGGAAGTAATTTCGGCCACGGACTCGGTCACGGCGTAGGGCTTTATATTCATGAGGCTCCGGCCTTTAATACAAGAGATGAATCGATTCTTCAAGCCGGCATGGTTATTACCGACGAACCGGGAATATATCTTCCCGGCAAGTTCGGTGTAAGAATAGAAGATATGATCCTGATCACAGAAGATGGATGTGAAGTGCTTTCGAAGTCCCCGAAGGAATTGATAGAATTGTGACATCCTCCCACGCCTTAGAGGAATGAGGCTTCTTGATGGAGTGGATAAAACATAAATAGGATTATCAATATGAGCCATATCATTTCAGATTGAAGTGATATGGCTTTTACATTAGATAGATAATTGCTATATAGAATAATTGACAATGATACATTTATGATAATATAATGATAAAAAGATGATAAAATGATAACCGGATGACAATATGAGGAGGGAACGATATGTTTACATTGGAAGAAATGAAGCGGATCAGAAGAGATTTCGGCCTGACTTATAATGATATACATAAGGGATGCAAGGATGTCTCTATAAGCACTATTCAGAAAGCGTTCGGAGGATTTGCAGGAAATCCGAGGAATGATACGCTAGAGAGGCTGTCGATTTATTTTGAAAAGTTTGTTAAGGATCATGCATCGGAAATGTGGGATAAGATGCCAAGGAAGGTTACTTATGAACCTGATGAAAAGAATCTTTTTGTGGCAGAAAACGGAGAGTATTTCACAAGAGGTAATTTAGCTTTTAAAGTACCGTATGAAGAAATATTTGACAGAGGCGGTTATACATATGATGAATATACGAAGCTCGAGCTTCCGGAAGGCATGAGAGTAGAAGTTATCGACGGATATCTATATACTATGGATGCTCCGAATATACGACATCAGGATATAGTGATGTATATAAGTAATGTTATATTTCAGTTTATCAGGAAGAATAAAGGAAAATGCAGAGCAATGGTATCGCCGGTGGATGTGAGACTGGAATATGATAAGGGCGACAGGACAGTGGTTCAGCCGGATATAATAATAGTTTGTGACAGGGATAAAGTTAAGGATGGGAAAAGCGTTGCAGGTGCACCGGACTTTACTCTGGAAGTTGTATCCCGCCACAGCCGCCTGAAGGATATGAATGTAAAAATGGAAAAGTATCGAGACAGCGGCGTCAGAGAATACTGGATAGTGGATCATTATGACAATAAGATATTTAAATATGATTTTGCTGAAAGTGATATTCCGAAGGTTTATACATTTGCGGACAAGGTTCCTATGAAGATATATGATGAGAAGCTGATTATAGATTTTGTGGAATTAAAGGATTATCTGGAGTGGTAAATATTTCGGAATACTGTATTATCCGGAATGATAAGAATGAAGCACGGGTAAAATAATACTTGCATTTTCTCAAATATGTGTTAACATATGATTTAGCTTAATAACAATTACTTGAGTGGGCGCGGAAGAGTCTTCCGTTCCCACTCTATTTTATGCAAAATACCATATCAAGAAAGGATACTATGAAAAAAGCTGATATTGAGAAAAGAACAGAAGAATTGGTAATGCCCATCATAGAACGTTTTGGCTATGAGCTATGGGACGTTGAGTATGTAAAGGAAGGAAGTGATTACTACCTTCGGATATACGCAGATAAGGAGGGCGGCTTTACGGTTGATGACTGTGAGGCAGTGAGCAGGGCACTTGATCCGCTGCTGGATGAAGAGGATTATATCAGCGATGCATATATCCTGGAAGTAAGTTCTCCGGGACTTACAAGAAAGCTTGTTAAAGACAGAGACTTTGAGAGAAGCATAGGAAGACTGATCAGAGTTAATCTTTATAAAGCTGTTGATGGAGAAAAGTCATTTGTGGGAACACTGAAGGCTTTTGACAATGATAATCTGTCGGTTGAAATAACCGCTGATAATACATTTACGATACCAAGAAACAATATATCACTGGTCAGACTTGAGTTTGAACCGGAATAGAAGGAGGATGAAATGTCAGAAATTATTGATGCTTTAAACTTACTTGCAAAGGAGAAGAACCTTGACAAGGAAGAAATCATGCAGGGAATTGAAAAGGCTATTGCCTCAGCCTGCGAGAAGGATTACGGAAAGAACACACAGTATTCCGTAAATATGGATCGTGAGACAGGTGAGATTAAGGTTTATACTCACAAGACTGTAGTAGAACAGATTATGGATCCGCGTACTGACATTACGCTTGAGGAAGCTCAGCAGATCAATCCTTACTTCGATATAGATGATGAAGTTCCGGTTGAGATAACAACTATGGATTTCGGACGTATTGCAACTCAGAAGGCAAAGGGAATTATTCTTCAGCAGATTAAAGAAGGCGAGAGAAGAGCCGTATTTAATAAGTATAAGGATATGGAGAAGACTATTGTCACAGGTGTTGTTCAGAGATATGTGGGCGAGAACGTAAGCGTTGCACTTGATGACAGAACAGAAACACTTCTCAGCAAGAAGGAAATGATTCCGAGAGAGAAGTACAGAACAGGTGACAGAATAAAGCTTTTCATTCTTGAAGTTAAGGAAACACAGAAGGGTGGATTCCGTATAATCACATCAAGAACACATCCTGATTTTGTAAAACTTCTTTTCGAGCGTGAGGTTACAGAGATCGCAGACGGTACAGTTGAGATCAAGAGCATCACAAGAGAAGCAGGTTCAAGAACAAAGATCGCTGTATGGTCAAACAATCCAAGCGTTGATGCTGTAGGATCATGCGTAGGTGTAAACGGCGAGAGAGTTAAGCATATCGTAGATGAGCTTGGCGGTGAGAAGATAGATATTATCAAGTGGGATGAAGATCCTGCAATCTTTATTGAAAATGCTATCCGTCCTTCAGAGGTTATATCTGTTGATGTATATCCTGAAGATAAGGAAGCATATGTAGTTGTTCCTGATGACAAGCTTTCACTTGCAATCGGTCTCAAGGGACAGAATGCAAGACTTGCTGCATTCCTTACAGGATATAAGATCGACATCAAGAGTGACAGACAGATCGAGGAAGAGCAGTATGATGAAGAAGAGTATGATGCTGATGATGTAGCAGAAGCAGAGGAATCAGAAGTTTCAGATGCCGTAGAAGACACAGCTGAAGAAACAGAAGAAGCTGCAGAAGCAACAGAAGCAGCAGAAGCTGAAGAAGATGCAGCAGATGCTGCTGAAGATAAATCAGAGGAAGAAGAGGCATAAACCTCCGATACAGAAGGTGCGGCCGAGAAATACGGGAGTAAATTTTGAGTATTAAAAAGGCAAAGAGAAATAAGGTTCCTCTACGGGAATGTATAAGCTGTTCGGAACATAAGCCCAAGGCTGAGATGATGAGAATCGTTATTACGACCGGTGAGGAGGGCGATAAGAAAAGAGATATCGACGAAAGCGGAAAAGTGAGAGGCAGAGGGGCCTATATATGCCGTAATCCTAAATGCATTGAGGCTGCTTACATAAAGAAGCTTATCACTGAAGACGAGAAAGTCGAATTAACAGAGAGTCTTGCTAAATATGCGATCAGCATGTTGTCTATCGCGGCAAAAGCCGGGAAGATATGTTCGGGTGAGGTTCAATGTGAAGCAGCCATTTCGGATGGGAAGGCATCCCTCGTGATCATTGCCGGTGATGCATCGCCAAATACAGAAAAGAAGTTTATAAACAAATGCACCTTCTATGAGATACCTTATATCAAATATGGTGATAAGGAAGCTATAGGCAGAGCGATAGGAAGAGAAAATCGCAGCTGCGTAGCTGTAACGGATGACGGAATAGCAGACTGCATAGGTCTGGCATTAAATGTAATTGAACAAAGTTCGGAGGTAAAACATTGAGAATACATGAGTTTGCAAAGGTATTAACTGAAGAGACGGGAAGAGAGGTTCAGAGTGCAGATATTCTGAATATACTCCAGAAGAAGAGACCGGATCTTAAGGCTCAGAGCAGTATAGATGAGGATATGATGAATTTCCTCAGAATGAAGATAACAGGAAAGCCTGCAGTAAGAATTGCAACACCTGCTTCACCGATAAAGCCTGAAAATGTTATTAAACCGGAGAAGAAGACAGCAGAGAAGGCTGAGAAGACGGAGAAGAAGGCTGCAGAAAAGACTGAAAAGGCAGTGAAGACAGAAAAGAAAACAGCAGAGAAGGCTGAAAAGGCTGAGAAGACAGAGAAGAAAACTGCAGAGAAGGCTGAAAAGGCTGAGAAAACAGAAAAGAAAACTGCAGAGAAGGCTGAAAAGGCAGAGAAGACAGAAAAGAAAACTGCAGAGAAGGCCGAAAAGACAGAGAAGACAGAAAGTAAGGCAGAAGAGAAGAAGACTGAGAAGGCAGAAGAGAAGCCTGAAGTAAAGGTAGAGAAGCCTGAAGAAAAGGCAGAAAAAACCGAAAGCAAGCCTGCTCCGAAAGCAGAGAAGCAGGAAGTTAAGCCGGTTGATAAAACTCCTAAGGCTGAACCTGCAAAGGTTGAAGTAAAGCCGACAGCTGAGAAGGTGTCACAGCCTGCAGCTGAAAAGACTGAGCATACTCATCAGGTTAAGACTGAAGAAAGACCTAAGGCTCCTGCAAGACAGGAAAGACCACAGCAGGATAGACCGCAGCAGGATAGACGTCCACAGCAGCAGAACAGATTTTCAGGAGACAGAAATCGTGACGGCGGAAGAGATGGCGGACGTGATGGCGGACGCGATCAGGGATTCGGCGGCAAGAGATTTGACGGCGGCAGAGACGGAAATCGTAACGGCGGCAGAGATGGCGGACGTGACGGCGGACAGAATAGCAGATTCGGTGGACAGGGTCAGGGACGTAAGTTTGACCGTGACCGTGATTTCGGCGGCAAGGACGACGACGAGAGAGATGTAAGACAGAGCTCCAAGCGTTCAAATGACAGAAAGAAGGATCGCTCCGATTCAGCAGATTCAGGATTCAGTGCAAAGAGAGATTCAAAGCGTGCTGACAGACGTGATGGAAAGAAGCTGGATGAGAAGAGACATGATGCTAAATATTCTGAAGGAACAGTAAAGAAGTCCGATCAGAAGAGAGAGCAGATGAGACGTGAGGAAAGACCGGCTCCTAAGAAGAAGGAGAAGGAAGAAGAGACAATCAAGACGATTATTCTTCCGGAGTCACTTACTCTCAGTGAGCTTGCTGATAAGCTTAAGCAGCCGGTAAATGCGCTCATTAAGAAGCTTTTCCTTGAAGGCAAGATGTATACTGTAAATACAGAGCTTTCATTTGAGGAAGCAGGAGAGATCGCTCTCGAGTATAACTGCATCGCAGAGGAAGAAGAAAAGGTTGATATCGTAGAGGAAGCTCTGAAGGATATTGAAGATCCTGAGGATTCACTTGTTACAAGACCACCTGTAGTCTGTGTTATGGGTCACGTAGATCATGGTAAGACATCACTTCTTGATGCTATCAGACATTCATCCGTAACAGAGGTTGAGGCCGGCGGTATCACACAGCACATCGGTGCTTATACAGTTAAGGCAAATGATAAGATGATCACATTCCTGGATACACCGGGACATGAAGCATTTACAGCAATGAGACTCCGTGGTGCAAAGTCTACAGATATTGCTATCCTTGTAGTAGCTGCAGATGACGGTGTTATGCCACAGACAGTTGAAGCTATCAACCATGCTAAGGCTGCAGGAATTCAGATAATTGTTGCAGTAAACAAGATTGATAAGCCAAGTGCAAATATCGACAGAGTTAAGCAGGAGCTTACAGAGCACGGCCTTATAGCTGAGGATTGGGGCGGAGATACTATATTCTGTCCTGTATCTGCTCATACACATGAAGGTCTTGATAACCTTCTTGATATGATCCTTCTTACATCTGAAATGCTTGAACTTAAAGCTAATCCAAACCGTAAGGCAAGAGGTGTTGTTATCGAGGCTCGTCTTGATAAGGGCCGCGGACCTGTAGCTACACTTCTCGTTCAGAAGGGAACACTTAAGGTTGGTGATTTCATAGCTATCGGTGAAGCAAACGGACGTGTAAGAGCTATGAACAACGATAAGGGTAAGCCGGTTAAGGAAGCAACTCCTTCAACACCTGTAGAGATCATAGGTCTCTCATCTGTTCCGAATTCAGGAGATACATTTATCTCAACAGTGACAGAGAAGGAAGCTCGTCAGATCAGTGAAGCATTTGTCACAAGAGGTAAGGAGAATCTTATCGCTGAATCGAGAAAGCAGGTATCACTGGATGATATCTTCACAAAGATGCAGGAAGGAACTCTTAAGGAGCTTAATATCATTATCAAGGCTGACGTTCAGGGTTCAGTAGAAGCACTGAAGCAGAGTCTTCTTAAGCTCTCTAACGAAGAGGTTATTATTAAATGTATCCACTCGGGCGTTGGTGCCATCAATGAGTCGGATGTTGTGCTTGCATCAGCCTCAGGTGCGATAATCATCGGTTTCAATATCAGACCGGATGCACAGGCTAAAGCTCTTTCAGAGCAGGAAAAGGTTGATATAAGACTTTACAACGTAATTTACAATGCTATAGATGATATTGAGTCTGCAATGAAGGGTATGCTTGATCCTATTTATGAGGAGAAGGTTACAGGACATGCAGAAGTAAGAAGTACATTTAAGGCTTCAGGTGTCGGAACTATCGCAGGATGCTTTATCCTTGACGGTTCGGTTGAGAGAAACTGTTCAGTAAGAATCTCACGTAACGATGAGCAGATCTTTGAAGGTAAGCTTGCATCACTTAAGAGATTCAAGGATGATGTTAAGGAAGTTAAGAACGGCTATGAATGCGGTATGGTATTCGAAGGATGGAATGATATTCACGAAGGTGACCGCATTGAAGCCTACAAGATGGTAGAAGTTGAGAGGAAATAAATGAGGGGACGTAAAAACAGTGAAAGAGGCTCAAGAGTTAACAGTGATGTCCAGAGAGTTATAGGACATATCATTGAGTTTGAGCTTAAGGATCCGAGGATCAGCGGTCTTACTTCTGTCGTTAAGACTGAAGTGACCAAGGATCTGAAGATATGTAAATGTTATATAAGTGTGCTCGGAGATGACGGTGCAGCTGAGTCTACTATTGACGGACTCCGCGCTGCGGCAGGTTTTGTACGTAAGAGACTTGCTGAGTCACTTAATCTCAGAAATACTCCGGAGGTTAACTTTGTGCTTGATAAATCTATCGAGTACGGTGTTAACATGTCCAAAAAGATTGATGAGATTCTCGGCAACACGGGAAATGATACGGAGACAGATGAATGATTACAGATATTAACAAGAAGGCCCGTAAGCTGAAGCAGATGATAAATGCAGCTGATACGATTGCTATTATCGGCCACATCAGGCCGGACGGGGACTGCATCGGATCCGTAACGGGACTGTATAATTACATTTCTGAAAACTTTAAGAATAAGACTGTTGATGTATATGCTGAGGCTTTTGCACCATCCTTCAAGTTCCTGAACGGAGCGAAGAAGATTAAGCATGAGGAGTCGGGACTTAAATATGATCTTGCAATCTCTGTTGATGTTTCAAGCCTTGACAGACTTGGCAAGTTTGAGGACATATTTCAGAGTGCGATATCGACTATATGCATAGATCATCATGTAAGCAACAGAGGCTTCGGCGATTTCTGTATAATCGACGGGGATTCTTCGTCTGCATGCGAGGTGGTATGTGATGTTATCGATTTCGATAAAGTAAGTCAGAAAACGGCAGAGTGTCTGTATCTTGGAATGATCCATGATACAGGTGTGTTCAAATACAGCTGCACAAGCCGTAAGACTATGGAATATGCAGGAATACTTATCGAGAAGGGCATTGATACAGCATATATAATCGATGAGACCTTCTATAAGAAGACATTTAAGCAGAATCAGCTGCTGGCTCGTACACTTCTCGGAGCAGAGCTTCATGAAGACGGCCGGATCATCAGTTCCGTGATATCGAGAGATCTTTTTAAGGAACTTAAATGTACATCGATAGATACGGAAGGTATAGTTGAGCAGCTTAGACTTACGGATGGTGTAGAGGTTGCGATACTCGTATATCACAGTAACCGTAAGACTTTTAAGTACAGCCTTCGTTCAGATAAGATCGTGGATGTAAGCGTTATAGCTACGGAATTCGGCGGTGGCGGACATGTACGTGCTGCGGGCTTTGAGTCATCTGAGAAAACAGATGTGATGATCGGCAAGATCATCGAGATGGCAAAGGCTCAGATGAGTAAGAGTTAAGACGGAATATGTATAACGGAGTAGTAAATGTATATAAAGAGCAGGGCTTCACATCATTCGATGTTGTAGCCAAGATGCGCGGTATATTTCATCAGAAGAAGATCGGTCATACCGGAACACTGGATCCGATGGCCGAAGGTGTTCTTCTTGTGTGCCTCGGTAAGGCTGCAAAATTGAGTGAGCTGATGCTTACCAAGGAGAAGGAATATGATGCCGTGCTTCTGCTCGGAATAAGAACCGATACGGATGATGTTACGGGAAATGTACTTGAAGAGTCTGAAGTGTCGGTCAGTGAAGCAGAGGTTAGAGACTGCATTAAATCCTTTCTAGGAAAGCAGCTTCAGGTTCCGCCCATCTATTCGGCAATCAAGAAGGATGGAAAGAAGCTTTATGAATATGCGAGAGCCGGAGAGGAGATAATTCCCGATCCGAGAGAGGTTGAAGTTTATGAGCTTGAGGTTACGGATGTTTCACTTCCTGCCGTAAGCTTTCATGTTAAATGTTCGAAAGGAACATATATCAGGAGCCTCTGCCGTGATATAGGTGAGAAACTGGGATGTCACGGTACAATGAAGGGGCTTGTGAGAACAGAGACCTGTGGATTTACATCAGATAAGGCTGTTCGGCTTTCTGATCTGCAGATTCTTAAGGAAGAAGACAGACTTGAAACAGCTGTTATGCCGCTTGATTCGCTTCTCGGAAATGTTCCGAAAGCAGAGGTAAAGGGACAGGGCGAAAAGCTTCTTATAAACGGAAATAAGCTGTCAGAGGATATGCTGTCCGGCTATAAGGATATGGATGAGCTGATCAATGCTGATTATATCAGAATGTATATGAAAGATGAGATGACAGCACTTTACAGATATGATAAAGGAGCAGGATGCTTCAAATGCTTTAAATATCTGGGCTGAAAGGAATAAAAGATTTTGGGTACTGCACTGACTATTGGAAAATTTGACGGCTTTCATAAAGGACACAGACTTCTCCTGCAGGAGATTTCCGATTATTCAGCAAAAACAGGTGCCGAAGCAGTCTGCTATAAGCTTGAATTCGGAGGAGACAGCATTCTTTCAAGAGAAGAACAGGAGAAAGTTATCTCGGGTTATGGAATAAGCAGGCTCTGCAGAGTGGAGTTTACTCCGGAATATGCGGATGTTTTGGCAGAAGACTTTGTTCGTGATATAATACATGAGGAACTCGGTGCAGAGTATGTTGTAGTCGGAAGCGATTTCAGATTCGGAAGAGACAGAGCAGGAGATGTACATTTGCTTGAAGAGCTTTCCGATAAGTACGGTTTCAAGGTTAAGTCTTTCGATAAGCTTGTGATGGATGGAGAGATCGTAAGTTCTACCAGAATTAGACATCTTCTGGAGGAAGGGCTTGTCGATGAGGCGTCAAAGCTGCTCGGTAAAGACTATGACCTTACAGGTACTGTAGCGGATGGGAAGAAGCTTGGGAGAAGTCTCGGATATCCGACGCTTAATCTGCAGTTTCCCGAAAACAAGATTCTTCCGAGACTCGGTGTTTATTCATCAGTCACAGTGATCGGTGACGATACATATAATTCCATTACAAATGTTGGAAGACGACCGAGTGTTGATGATGGTGATGAAGTAAATATAGAAACCTTTATCTATGATTTTAATGATGATATTTATGGCAGAGAGGTAAGTGTAAAGCTTACACATTTTCTAAGGGATGAAAGAAGATTCGAATCACTTGAAGCTCTTAAGGATCAGATTGCCATTGATATAGATGGGGCAAGTAAGTACCAGTAGCTCAGTGGATAGAGCGATGGCCTCCGGAGCCGTGTGCGCAGGTTCGATTCCTGTCTGGTACATTTGGCAAATATTTCAAGAATCTATAAAGGAGAGGTAATGGCTGAGAAGAAGAAAAAGAAAGGTGTTAAGATCATAATAACCATATGGATACTCTTTGTTCTTGCAATTGCTGCTTTTGGAGTATTGATATATATGAACAAGGACCAGGTGTTTAAAGATCTTGGTATTGAGAAGTCTTACATATATACAGTTAATTCCAACGAAGAGATCAATTCCTTGGTTCAGGTATATCTTAAGGCGCTTGCAAATGCAGATCAGGCTACCCTGCAGAACTGTGTGACAACACCTTCGCAGTATGACAATATGACAACCGTACAGGGACGTTCCCAGGTTATCACAAATTATGAAAATATCAACTGCTATTATGTAGCAGGTCCGGAAGAGGGCTCGTACATCGTTTATGTTGTTATGAATATAACGATTAACGGAGTAAAGACAAAGCCGCTTGATATCTATAAGCCGCTTTATGTTGTAAATGTGGGCGGAAAATATCGTATTGATAATTCGGCACAGAGCCAGGAGCTTCAGGATTTCATAAGTCAGACATCTTTGGAGAGAGATATTCAGGATCTCTATAAGATGGTCAAGGAGGATCAGGACAGTAAGGCTGAGGCTGATCCGACATTTGCCGAGTTTATGAATAAACTTGATAATTAAAAGAAAATGACTTCAACTCTTGATTAAGGGTTGAAGTCATTTTTTAGTTAATCTATTCTTCTGTCGAATCCTCGTCCGTATCGTTTTCATTCAGTACATTTACGTTGATGCCTCTATGCGGAACAGGAGTGGAAAATACTATCTGTGTTTCAGTTCTTCCGAAGGTTTGAAGCTGTCCGATAAAAAGATCCAGCTCGCTAGTACTTGGGAAGCATACCTTGATCAGCATTGAATAATTACCTGTTACGCAGTTACATTCGAGAACATTCGGACAGGCTTCAATGAAGGGATAGAATTCAGGCTTCTGCTTTGGTTCAAGTGAAAGATTGATAAATGCTGTGATATGGTATCCGAGTGTTATCGGATCCAGAGAAGCGTGATATCCGTTTATTATTCCCTGCTTTTCAAGTCTCTCGATTCTTGCCGAAACAGCCGGTGAAGATAAGAACACATTTTCTGCAAGATATTTAAGAGGATATCTTGCGTTCTCTTCGAGCAGACTTAATATTTTGATGTCTATCTTGTCCATTTTGTGGCCTCACTTAAAATTATTAATCAAATATAAGATTTTACTTAATTATTTAGATGCAATGAATGTATTATATATCTATTTATCATTTTATTCCAGTATTATTTTTGTTGAATTTTCTAAGTGAATAAGCGAAGGAATCTGTAATAGATTTTTCGTATTCCGAAATTGTATTATTTTTGTTTATTTGTGGAATTTTAACGCCTTAAATGATAAAATTCTAATGTATGTGCGGGCTGTGGAAGCTTGCATAAGTCTATATATAACAGCGGTGTAAAATGCAGAGTGATAGTATCAGAATAAATAAATATCTCAGTCTTTCAAGTGAACTTTCAAGGCGAAAGGCCGATGAAGCAATCGATGAAGGTCGTGTTCTTATAGATGGCAGGAGAGCCGTGCTCGGAGATACTGTTTCTCCCGGACAGGTAGTGACTCTTGACGGAAAGGTTATCACACCGGCTGAGAAAAAGGTGATTTATATATATAATAAACCGATGGGACAGGTCTGTACGGCATATGATGCCGATAAGGACAGTATATTCAGATTTGTTCAGTTCCCCGAAAAGGTCAGCTATGTCGGAAGACTTGATAAGGATTCTCAGGGAATGCTGCTTCTTACAAATGACGGAGACCTCTCAAACAGCATCCAGAAAGCTGTTAACAGACATGAGAAGGAGTATGTTGTAAGAGTTGATAAACCGGTCACGGATGAATTCCTGAAAGGAATGGCGGCAGGAGTTCCGATACTTGAAACTGTAACAAGGCCGTGCAAGATAAGACGTCACGGACAGAATACATTTAATATAATAATCACTCAGGGACTCAATCGTCAGATAAGAAGAATGTGCGAATATTTCGGTTACAGAGTTGTCTTCCTGAAAAGAATTCGGATCATGAATATCGGGCTTGGAACACTGGAGCCCGGCGAATATAGAGAATTAACAGTCCGGGAGGAAGCGGAGCTTCGCCTCAGGGCGGGAGTGAAAAAGTAAGCGGCAGATCGTGGAGGATTTGAAATGATGGGCAGAATGAGAGAGCTTGTAGATATATTAAATAAAGCATCAAAGGCATATTATGCCGAAGATACGGAGATCATGAGTAACTTCGAATATGATAAGCTTTATGACGAACTGGTTCAGTTGGAGAAGGAAACGGGTATAACATTATCCGATTCCCCGACTATCCATGTAGGATATGAAGTTGTGAGTTCACTTCCTAAAGAGAAGCATCCGGCTCCGATGCTCTCACTCGATAAGACCAAAGAAGTTGATACACTTAGAGACTGGCTGGGCAGTCAGCCGGGACTTCTTTCCTGGAAAATGGATGGTCTGACAGTAGTACTTACATATGATGGTGGAGAACTTATCAAAGCTGTTACAAGAGGGAACGGAGAAGTCGGTGAAGTTATAACCGCAAATGCGAAAACCTTTAAGAATATCCCTCTCAGGATAGCTTATAAGGGACGCCTTGTTATCAGAGGAGAGGCTGTTATAAGTTATTCCGATTTTGAGAGAATAAACAGTGAGATTCCCGAGACTGATGCAAAATATAAGAATCCGAGAAATCTCTGCAGTGGTTCGGTCAGACAGCTGAATTCCGAGATTACAGGCAAGAGAAGCGTCATGTTCTTTGCTTTCTCAATGGTGGATCCGGAAGACAGCGCTCTCATGGAGAGCTTTGAGAACTCTTTTAAGAAGAGATTCGAATTCCTTGTCAGCCAGGGATTTCAGGTTGTCGAATATAAAGAAGTTACGTCGGAGAATATCGCAGATACAGTAAAGTGGTTTGCTGCAAAGCTTCCTGAAAATGATTTTCCGTCAGACGGCCTGGTGCTCGTGCTTGAGGATGTTGCATACGGACGAAGTCTCGGAATGACAGCTAAATTCCCTAGGGATGCGATTGCATTTAAATGGGCTGATGAAGAAGCGGAGACTGTACTTACTGAGATTGAGTGGAGTCCGTCACGAACCGGACTGATCAATCCTGTTGCAATCTTTGATCCGGTAGATCTTGAGGGTACAGAGGTCCGCCGTGCAAGTCTTCATAATATCAGTTATCTTAAGGATATGAAGCTTGGAATCGGTGACAGGATCAAGGTATATAAAGCGAATATGATCATACCTCAGATATCGGAGAATCTTACCTGCTCCGGAAAGCTCGATATTCCTGATAAATGTCCGGCTTGCGGAGGTGAAACCGAGATCAGAAATGAAAACGGAACCGAAACTCTTGTATGTATAAATCCGGACTGTCCGGCAAAGAATATTAAGCTGTTCTCGCTTTTCGTTTCCAGAAATGCGATGAATATCGACGGAATCTCGGAGGCTACTCTCGAGAAGTTTATTGCAGAAGGATTTCTCCACGGACTCTCCGATATTTATAAGCTTCAGGAACATAGAGACAGAATAGTATCACTTGAAGGCTTCGGCGAAAAGTCATATAATAATATTTTAAGTTCCATAGATAAATCGAGAGAATGTTCTATGGCCGGATTCCTGTATGGACTGGGAATTACGGGCGTCGGAGTTGCAAATGCAAAGCTTATTGTCAAAAGCTTTGGAAATGATTTCGATAAGATAATGAATGCCTCTGTGGAAGAGCTCAGAGACATCGATCAGATAGGTGATGTAATAGCACGCGATTTTACGGCATATATGTCAAATGAGAAGAATCGTGCGGAGATTGAGAAGCTGAGACAGGAAATCAGCTTTATCATTGAAGAAAACAACAGTCCGCAGGATCTTGCCGGCAAGACCTTTGTTATAACGGGCTCGCTTGTCAGTTTCCCTAACAGAGATGCACTTAAGAAGGTCATCGAAGACAGAGGCGGCAAGGTTTCCGGTTCTGTCAGTGCAAAGACGGATTATCTGATCAACAACGATATTAATTCAAATTCATCCAAGAACAAAAATGCGAAAAAGCTTGGAGTGCCTATAATCACTGAGGAAGATTTCCTCAGTATGAAATAAAACACCAGAGGTGATGCTAAATGCCAATCAGAATTGATAATGATCTTCCCGTAAAGAAGATACTTGAAGATGAGAATATATTTGTTATGGACGAGGCTCGTTCAAACAGTCAGGATATCCGACCGATAGATATTCTGATACTTAATCTGATGCCTCTCAAAGAGGATACGGAGCTTCAGCTTCTCAGAAGCCTTTCGAATACTCCGCTTCAGGTTAATATTACATTTGTAAGAACGCTTTCTCATGAGAGTAAGCACACATCACGTGAACATCTCGAGAGATTTTATTCCAATTTCCGCGAGGTTAAAACCCATAAATGGGACGGAATGATCATCACGGGTGCGCCTGTTGAGAAGATGGAATTCGAAGAGGTTGAATACTGGGATGAGCTTACAAAGATAATGCATTGGGCTTCGAAAAATGTAACCTCAACCTTCCATATCTGCTGGGGGGCTCAGGCAGGTCTTTATTATCATTACGGAATCAAGAAGCATGAGCTGCCTAAGAAGCTTTCGGGAATATATGAGCATTTTACGATGCATAAGAGCAGAGAATTGGTAAGAGGCTTTGATGATACATTTCTTGCACCTCATTCAAGGTATACGGGTATCGATGCACAGGCAGTATGGGATAATCCTAATCTGACTGTACTTGCGGATTCGCAGGAGTGCGGCCCATATATAATCATCGGAGACGGCGGTAAGAATATTTTTGTAACCGGACATCCGGAATATGACACTCTGACACTGGATCAGGAATACCACAGAGATCTCGGCAAGGGAATCAATCCTGATATCCCCGTAAATTATTATCCGGCAGATAATCCGGAGAATAAACCGGTCAAGTCATGGCGCTGTCATGCAAACACTCTGTATACAAATTGGCTCAATTATTACGTATATCAGAGCACTCCGTACGACTGGACATCCAGAGATACGGATAACACTTAAAGGATATAAGGTTTATTCTTGCCTTGAATAAGAATAAATAGCTGATCAGAGGTGGCATTTTATGTTTCTTTATATTGATCCCGGAACCGGTAGTATGCTGTTTACCATACTAATTGGTGTTTTTGGGGCGGCCGTATATTTCTTCAGAGGCCTTTTCCTGAAGCTGAAGTTCGTTTTCAGCAGAGGAAAGGTGGATAAAAACATTAAGGAAAAAACTCCTTTTGTTATTTTCTCAGACCATAAACGTTATTGGAATATCTTTGAACCCATATGTGATGAATTTGAGAAAAGAGAAACTCCTGTAACTTATATGACTGCATCCGAAGATGATCCGGCACTTGATAAAGAATATAAATATGTCACCACTACTTTTATAGGCGAGGGAAACCGAGCATTTGCAAAGCTTAATATGCTGAATGCGAGGATTGTTCTCTCAACCACACCGAGCCTTGATGTTTTCCAGTGGAAGAGATCTAAGGACGTTGAATACTATGTCCATATTCCTCATATGGCAAACGATATTAATCTATATAAAATGTTTGGCCTCGATTATTATGACAGTATTCTTATTTCCGGAGATTTCATGGAGGAACAGATAAGAGAGCTTGAAGAGAAGAGAGGGCTTCCGAAGAAGGAAATCCATATGGTGGGAATTCCTTATATGGATGTCATGAGGAAGAGGATTGAGAACGAAGGACAGAAGTCGGATAAGGCGGATGGAAATAAGCGTCCGGTCGTTCTTCTTGCACCTTCATGGGGAGAAAGCAGTATCCTGAACCGCTTCGGAGAGAAGTTTATAGATGCTCTTGTTGCAACAGGATATGAGATAGTTGTAAGACCTCATCCGCAGTCATTCTCATCCGAGACGGAGATGATAGACCGCCTTATGAAGAAGTATCCTGACGGTGAAAATGTCAGCTGGAACAGAGATAATGACAATTTCGATATACTGAATAAAGCGGATATTATGATATCCGACTTCTCGGGTGTAATGTTTGATTTTGCACTTGTTTATGATAAGCCGGTTATCTATACGGATGCGGAGTTTGATGTATCTCCGTATGATGCTTGGTGGTCCGATAAGGGACTCTGGACTCATTCGGTTCTGCCGAAGTTCGGCGTAAAACTGGATGCGGATAATGTCGAAAACATTAAGTCGGTTATAGATGATGTTCTTTCGGGCGAGGACTTCGCCAAAGGCCGTGACATTGCGAGACAGGAGTGCTGGCAGTACATGGGTCACGGAGCCGAGAGAACAGTAGACTATCTGATAGAAAAGAACAGACAGCTGTCGGAGAGCATTGCTGACAGTAAGAACGATTCGAAAGAAAAATCAAATGATAAGCAGCTGCAGGAAGGAAACTCTGATAATGATCAGCTTTCCGGTGACAGTTCTGATAAGGAGGAAGTAAAGGCATGAATATTGTAAGCATCCTGTTTCTTCTTATCATAAGACCTCTTGAATTATTCTTTGAGGTTGTTTTTTCTTTTGCAAACAGAATAGTGCAGAACCCGGGGCTTTCGATCATTTTCCTCAGCCTTTCGATGAACTTTCTGGTGCTCCCTCTTTACAGAAGGGCGGATCAGATGCAGGAAGAGGAGAGGGATATATCGGCTAAACTTGCACCGGTCATAGCGCATATCAAGAAGACATTTAAGGGCGACCAGAGGTTTATGATGCTTCAGACCTACTATCGCCAGAATAATTATAAACCGAGTTATGCACTCAGGGGTTCGCTGTCGCTGCTCCTGCAGATTCCGTTCTTCATAGCGGCATACAGATTCCTTTCCGGACTGCAGCTTCTCAGGGGTATCGGTTTCGGGCCGATCACGGATCTCGGTGCACCGGATCAGCTTATCAGAATTTCGTCTGTAAGCATAAATCTGCTTCCGGTGCTTATGACAACGATAAATATAATATCAGGTGCTATCTATACGAAGGGACATCCGCTTAAGACTAAGATTCAGCTGTACGGAATGGCTGTAGTCTTTCTGTTCCTGCTTTATGATTCACCGGCGGGACTTGTTTTTTACTGGACTCTCAATAACCTTTTCTCGATGCTTAAAAATGTATTCTATAAGCTTAAGCATCCAAGATTTGTATTAAGTGTTATTGCTGCAGCTGCGGGAGTTTTTGTACTTATATTTACAATTTATAAGGGCGTTCTGAATAGTGCTGCAAGAGTTGCATTTATAGGAGTGCTTTCGGCAGGGCTTATACTTCCGCTTATCCTGCATTTCATATTGAAGGGCAGAGAGAAGAAGGAGAGAAAGCTTTCGAGAAAGCCTTCAAAATATATGTTTATTGTGGGAGCTGCACTGCTTACTGCATTTATCGGAATAGCAATCCCATCCTTCGTGGTTAAGTCATCACCGGCAGAATTCGTTAACATCTATGATGTTCATTCGCCGCTCATTTATATAGCATGCTCGGGACTTATCACTGCAGGCTTTATGCTTGTATGGTGCGGAATATTCTACTGGCTGACAGGAGACAGGTCGAAGATTATTTTTGAAAATGTAATCTGGATATTATCGGGCGTGGCTATACTTGATTTTATGCTTTTCGGAAAGAAGCTCGGAACCATATCGACAATGCTTCAATATGATGTGGCACCGGAATTCAGACTCAGCGAGAAGCTGATCAATCTTGCGGCTGTTGCTGCAGTAGCGATTGTTTTCTATCTGATAATCAGATTTAAACCATCATTCGTGAGAATGGTGATGATGACTGGACTCCTGGCCATTCTGGGACTTGGCATAATGAATGCTGCCTCGATAAACAAAGCATTTAAGGAACTTGTTATCCCTGAGTCGGTAACACAGGAAGCCAAGCTGCCGCTCAGCAAGGATAAACAGAATGTTATAGTTTTTATGCTCGACAGAGGCATGGGACCATATGTTCCGTATATCTTTAACGAGAAGCCGGAGTTGAAGGCAAAGTTTGACGGATTTACGTATTATCCCGATACGGTATCCTTCGGACCGTTTACAAACTTCGGTGTTCCTGCGGTTTTCGGAGGCTATGAATATACACCTGAAGAGATGAATAAGCGTGATACTGAGCCTCTCGGAGATAAGCAGAATGAATGTATCAAGGTTATGCCGTATCTTTTCAGAAGTGAAGGATATGATGTAACCGTATGCGATCCGTCTTATGCAGGTTATCAGCTTGTCTCGGACATTTCCATCTTCGATGAGGATGAGGGGATAGATGCATATATTACGATCGGAAAATATAATGACAGAGGAAATGCGGAGTCTACCGATAATCTGAGAAGAAGAAACTTCTTCTTCTATGGTGTGATGAAGGCAGCGCCTCTTCTCGTTCAGGGAACTATATATAATAACGGAATTTATAATCAGGCAGATCCTGAAGCGGTATTTGCGGATGACAGCATAGTACAGGCTGTATATTCGAAGTCGGAGGCATCAGGTATCAGTAAACTGTTCATGGATAATTATTCTGTGCTCTGCAATCTGGATAATATGACAGAGGTGAGCAGTGATGATAAGGGCTCCTTCATATTGATGGTAAACGAAACCACACATGAGCCGGCGCTCCTTGAAGAACCGCAATATGTTCCGGCAACATATATCGACAATACGTTATATGATTCGCAGCATGAGGACAGATTTACTGTTGACGGCAGAGCAATGATCGTTGATACCGAAGAGCAGATGGTCCTTTATCATGCAAATGTAGCTGCATTTATTCAGCTCGGTGAATGGTTCGATTATCTGCGTGAGATCGGAGTTTATGATAATACAAGGATAATACTTGTATCAGATCATGGAAGAGAGCTCGGACAGTTTGAGGATATTGACTTTTCGGATGAGGGACTCGTTGATGTTGAGTTCTTCAGTCCTCTGCTTATGGTTAAAGATTTCAATTCTACCGGTTTTACAGTATCGGATGAATTTATGACAAATGCGGATACACCGGTTCTTGCAACCGAGGGAATCATAGACAGTCCCGTAAATCCATTTACGGGCAAAGCAATAAACAGTGATCCTAAATCGGGAGAGCTTCATATCTTATACTCAAAGGATTTTGATATAAGGACCAATAACGGAACGAAGTTCAATCCGGGAAAATGGTATTCAGTGAAGAAGAGCATTTTCAGTAAGGATAACTGGAGTTATTTAGGGGATTATTAAATATTTTAAAGGCATAAGGAGGGTATTTATGTTAGCTGACAACAAGATCTGGGTAGCAGTAAACGATGCGGGGGAAAGAATATATCTTGAGCCTAAGTATGCAAACAGGCATGGACTTATTGCCGGTGCTACCGGAACAGGAAAGACAGTAACGCTGAAGGTTCTTGCAGAGAGCTTCTCGAATATGGGAGTTCCTGTTTTTATGGCAGATGTAAAGGGCGATATCGCAGGTATTTCCGCTCCGGGTGTTACATCGGAGGATATGGAGAAGCGTATCGAGAGATTCGGCCTTGCGGAGGAGGGCTTCAGTTTCGAGGGATGCCCTGTAACGATATGGGATATATACGGTGAGAAGGGCATACAGCTCAGAACCACTATATCAGAAATGGGACCGCTGCTCCTTGCAAGACTTATGGATCTTAACGAGCTTCAGTCAGATATCCTTTCAATCGTTTTTAAGATTGCGGATGATAATAACCTGCTTCTTATAGATACCAAGGATCTTAAGGCAATGCTCAATTATGTTTCCGAGAACAACAAGGAGTTTGAGGCTCAGTACGGAAAGATGAGCCCGACGTCCATAGCTGCTATCGTGAGAGCACTTGTGGCTCTTGAGGTTGCAGGCGGAGATAAGTTCTTCGGAGAGACAGCCCTTAATGTTACAGACTGGTTCACATACGGCTCGAACGGAAAGGGTATGATCAATATCCTTGACAGTGAGAGCCTCATAAATAACGGAAAGCTTTACTCCACATTTCTTCTTTGGCTGCTTTCGGAGCTTTTCGAAAGACTTCCGGAAGTAGGTGACCTTGATAAGCCGAAGATGGTATTCTTCTTTGATGAAGCACATCTTCTCTTTAACGGAGCTCCTAAGGCACTGCTTGAGAAAGTCGAGCAGGTTGTTAAGCTTATCAGATCAAAGGGTGTGGGAGTTTACTTCTGTACACAGAATCCTAAGGATATTCCTGACGGGGTTCTTGCGCAGCTCGGAAATAAGGTTCAGCATGCGCTTCATGCTTATACACCTTCAGATCAGAAGGCAGTTAAGGCTGCGGCTGATTCATTCAGAGAGAATCCAAACTTTAAGACCTATGATACGATACTTAATCTTGGTACAGGAGAAGCTGTTGTTTCATTCCTTCAGGACGGTGGTGTTCCGGGAATGGCTGAGAAGGCATATATCCTTCCACCACAGTGCAGCTTCAAGAGTATCGATGACAGTGCAAGAGATAATATCATAAAGGGCAGCATGCTTTACAGCAAGTATTATGAGACTGTTGATCCTGATTCGGCTTATGAGTTCCTGCTGAGACGCGGTGTAGAGATGGCTGAAGCTGCAGAAGAGGCAAGAGCTGAAGCAGAGGCAGCCAAGATCAAGGAACGCGAAGAGAAGGAAGCTGCAAAAGCTGCTGAGAAGGCCGAGAAAGAAAAGGAAAAAGCTAAAGCTAGAGAAGAAGCCGAGAAGAGGAGAGCTGCCAAGTCTGTCGGAAATGCAGTTACCGGAACCGTAGGACGAGAGGTCGGAAAACAGGTCGGCAAGAAATTCGGCAAGTTCGGAAAGACTCTCGGAGGAAATGTCGGAGCAAGTCTCGGAAGAGGACTCTTTGCGACTCTTTTCAGATCAAAGTAATATCTAATTTGTTTTGGGAATTTATTATAGGTTCAGACCTATGATAAATTCCCGAAATTTTACCTTAGGATTGTCCTATGGTAAATCTATTTGAAGGGATTTTGTATGGAAAATAGAGATAAGACCATAATAAAGACAAGCATTATCGGAATAATAGTAAATTTGTTTCTTTCATCTTTTAAGGCGATGGTGGGTATGCTGTCACATTCCATTGCAATAATTCTTGATGCGGTAAACAATCTGTCGGATGCGCTTTCATCGGTCATTACGATCGTTGGAACGAAGCTTGCATCCAAGAAGCCTGACAAGAAGCATCCGTTGGGACACGGAAGAATTGAATACCTCAGTGCTATGCTTGTAGCGGCAATCATTCTGTATGCCGGTGTTACTTCGTTGATAGAATCGGTGAAGAAGATAATTACACCTGAAAAAGCTGATTACTCGTACATTTCCATAATTATTCTTGTAGTTGCAATCTTCACAAAGGTAATTCTCGGAACATACGTGAAAAAGAAGGGTAAGGAAGTGAACTCGGGTTCGCTTGCGGCATCCGGGCAGGATGCGCTTTTTGATGCAATTATCTCAACATCTGTTCTTGCGTCTGCTGTAATCTTTCTTATCTTCGGGATATCTCTTGAAGCATATGTCGGTGTTATCATTTCAATCGTTATCATTAAGGCGGGTTTTGAAATGATGAGCGAGACGGTCAGTGATATCCTCGGAAGACGTCCTGATCCGGAATTTGCGATCGGTATCAAGAAACTGATAAGCGAAGAACCTGAAGTAAGAGGAGCTTATGATCTTATTATAAACAATTACGGACCGGACAGAAATTATGCATCTGTTCATGTTGAACTGCCTGATATCATGACAGTTGATGAAGTGGATCAGCTGACAAGAAGACTGCAGGTGAAGGTGTTTAAGGAGATGGGAGTTGTCCTTACCGGAGTAGGAGTGTATTCTTATAATACCAAGGATAATGAGGCTGCACGTATAAGAAATGAGGTTCAGAAGATTGTCCTAAGCCATGACTGGGCCCTTCAGCTTCATGGATTCTATGTGGATCTGTCTGAAAAATATATGAGGTTTGATACGGTTCTCAGCTTTGAGATTGAACATGCGGAAGCGGTAAGCATACTTCAGAAAGAACTGAAGGAAAAATACCCGGATTATAAGATTGAGATAACACCGGATATAGATCTGTCGGACCTGGTTTAATAATCCGTTATTGTATATCTGAATTGAATAAAAAAGTCCCCGGCATCTTAGCCGGGGACGGAGGTTTTAAATCTCACAGCCCTTAGTATACTGAGGGCTTTTTTATATTTACAATCGCTTCAGTCTATGCCTCTTCAGGAGCTGCAGGAGCAGGACTGGCTTTGATGAAATCAGAAATCTCTGTTTTGATCGATTCAAGCAGATCCGGTGTATAATCGCTTTCTTTAAGCTTTTCCCAAATCTTTTTAGCTGCTTCTGCAATAGTAGGATCGAGGAGCTCCTCGTTATCCTTGTAATGACCATATCCACGGAACTTGTTGGTGTATTGAGCAACTTCCTGACCCATCATGCAAACCCATACCTTCATTGTAGGCTCGCCTTCATGGATGTTGTTACGTGGACGAAGGTCTATTGACCAGATGTCATCTTCATAGACTGTGCTTTTGTTATCATTTCCCATAGCAAAGTAACCTCCTCATCTTTAAGTAAACATTATGTAGTTTTCCGCCTTAAAAAGACTAATATAACTATACTAAATTTGTCAGAATATTTCAACAGCTCAAAGCTAAAGAAATAATTAAGATAGTTTTTTCATAATGTTTTCAAGGGCTTTTATTGTATAATCAATTTCGGCTTCAGTAGTTCCGGACCCAAGAGTGAATCTTACCGAGCTGTCGGCATCCTTTTTGGAAAGTCCAATCTGCTGAAGGACATGTGAAGGTTCAACCGAACCTGAGCTGCAGGCTGATCCGGCCGATGCTGCGATGCCTGCCATATCAAGAAGTATGAGTATGGATTCGCCGCTTAAGCCCTTGAAGCAGAAATTCAGATTTCCGGGAAGTCTTTTGATCCTGTCAGGGGTTCCGTTCAGAGTTATTTCCCTATGTGATAACTCGGGGATGGAAGTAAGCTTCAAAACCTTTTTGAGCATATATTCTTTCAGAGCGGAAATCTTCTTTTCGTTCTCTGACATTTCAGAATAAGCCTTCTCGGCAGCTCTTGCCATTCCTACTATACCGGCGGTGTTTTCGGTGCCGGCACGATGCTTTCTTTCCTGTGCTCCGCCGTGAATGAGACTGTCTATTTCAAGGTTTCTTCTGATATAGAGGAATCCTGTTCCCTTCGGACCACCGAACTTATGTCCGCTGGCAGAGAGAAGATCGATCCCATAATCTTTTACATCGATAGGAATATGCAAGTAAGCCTGCACCGCATCTGTGTGGAAGAGTGCACCCTTCTGATGACAGATTTCGGCAGCTTCTCTGATAGGTTCGATAGTTCCGATTTCGTTGTTGGCAGCCATGATAGAGACAAGTACGGTTTCACTGTCTATAGCCCGTTTCAGCTGAGAGAGGTCTATAAAGCCTTCGCTGTCTACGGGGAGATATGTGATCCTGAAGCCTCGTTGTTCGAGATAACGGCAGGTGTTCAGAATTGCCGGATGCTCGATGGAAGAGGTAACTATGTGATTGCCCTTGCCGCTTCGTGCAGCCGCCTCGGCAGCTCCGATCAAGGCCCAGTTATCCGATTCGGTTCCGCCTGAAGTGAAGAATATAGTATCCATTTCGGCATTAAGAGTTTTGGCTATGGTACGCCTTGCGGAATTTATGGCCTCTCTGGCATATGTTGCCATGTCATATACCGCAGAAGGGTTTCCGTATTGCTCCTTCAGGATGCGGTACATTTCATCAGCTGCCTCAGGATACATGGGAGAGGTCGCCGCATAGTCAAGATATATAGTTTTCTTTTTGCTTTTTTCCAAATCAGTTTCCTCTGAATGATCATTTGAATGAATGATAGTCCGGTTTAAGGTTCCGGAAAGTGCAGTAGTATCTGAAGCCCAGAGATTTGGCAAGCTCGGCTGCACTGACAAAATCGTAAGCCAGATGTATGCTGTCGTGTGTATCACTGCCGAAGGTGAGTATTTCACCGCCCAGCTCCTTATAGAGCTTCAGAATCTCAATATGAGGATGAGCGTAGTCCATACCTCTGTAGAGACTTCCGGTGTTGATCTCAATTCCCTTTCCGGCATTAATTATTTCCTTCAGTATTGCTTCGATTACGTCCATATATCGTGATACATTTATCTCGCATTCCTTCTTGGGACCGGGACCGTATCTGAAAATGTAATCTAGATGACCATATACACAGTAATCCTTGAAATGCTCCGTGGTATATAGCATTTCTTCGAAGTATTTTCTGTAAGCCTTTTCCGGATCTTTATCTTCCCAAAATTCCGGATAGTAGGGGTCAAGCTCCTCGACGAAGTGGGTGGAGCAGATGATGAAGTCGAGTTCGGGATGTTCCGAGCTGAAGTTTGCAAGTTTCTCGCAGGTTGAAGGCATGACACCTTGTTCAATTCCTATTCTAAAGTCAAATGTATCCCTGCTCGGGATCATTTCCGATGTTCCGTTTCCAAGTTCTTCCTTAAGACGTGCAAGCGTCGGAAAATAATTATCAAGGTCAAGTATGAAATTTGTATTACTCGGAAGCGGCGGATGGTCAAGGTCATGATGATCAGTCAGACATAAAGATGAAAGACCAAGACGACGGGCCGATTCTATAATATCTTTGATCGGAGTATCACAGTCGCTCGAAAATTCGGAGTGAAGATGATAGTCCGGGATTGGGTTATAGCTCATTTTCTTAATCCTTTCAGTAAAATTGATTCAGTTAATTAAGTATAACTCAAAGTAAACATAAAATCAAAAATCATTTAGATTCTCTTAATAATCGTATTAATCGTCTAAAATATGCTTTTTTAAGTTGAAATTTCTGTGAAAAGTAGTTATTATTATGGCAGGCTCGCCGTGGAGGGTATGCTATTTCCAAAACGCGGTGGACATATTAATCTACATTTATAGGAGGATTTAACAAAATGGCAGTTAAGGTAGCTATTAACGGTTTCGGACGTATCGGTCGTCTTGCATTCAGACAGATGTTTGGTGCTGAGGGATATGAGGTAGTTGCAATCAACGATCTTACAAAGCCTTCAATGCTTGCACATCTTCTTAAGTATGATACAGCACAGGGTGGATACTGTGGAAAGATCGGTGAGGGTGCTCACACAGTTACAGCTGATGATGAGGCTAACACAATCACTGTTGACGGAAAGACTCTTCAGATCTATGCTAAGGCTAACGCAGCTGAGCTTCCATGGGGAGAAATCGGAGTAGACGTTGTACTTGAGTGTACAGGTTTCTACTGCTCAAAGGAAAAGTCACAGGCTCACATCGATGCAGGTGCTAAGAAGGTTGTTATCTCTGCTCCAGCAGGAAACGATCTCAAGACAATCGTATTCTCAGTTAACCAGGATACACTTACAACAGATGATCAGATCATCTCAGCTGCTTCTTGTACAACAAACTGCCTTGCACCTATGGCTAAGGCTCTTAATGATTACGCTCCAATCCAGAGTGGTATCATGAGCACAATCCATGCATATACAGGTGACCAGATGATCCTTGACGGACCACACAGAAAGGGTGATCTCAGACGTGCACGTGCAGGTGCTGCAAACATCGTTCCTAACTCAACAGGTGCTGCTAAGGCTATCGGCCTTGTTATCCCAGAGCTCAACGGAAAGCTCATCGGATCAGCTCAGAGAGTTCCTGTTCCAACAGGTTCAACAACAATCCTTACAGCTGTTGTTAAGGGTGCTGATGTTACTAAGGAAGGCATCAATGCTGCTATGAAGGCTGCTGCAAGCGAGTCATTCGGATACAATGAGGATCCAATCGTATCTTCAGACGTTATCGGTATGAGATTCGGTTCACTTTTCGATGCTACACAGACAATGGTTAGCAAGATCGGTGATGACCTTTATCAGGTACAGGTAGTATCATGGTATGATAACGAGAATTCTTACACATCACAGATGGTAAGAACAATTAAGTATTTCGCAGAGCTTGGCTAATTAATATTCCGGGCGTCGCGAAGAACCGAGCTGTTAGTTACAAACACTCGTGGGTTTCATAGACCTTACAGAGGTCCGGACTTAGTGTGCCGGACCTCTTTTTAACAAATTGAAGATAATGTAACTATTCACAGTTTGTAAGAATACAAGACAGAATGCTTACTTGTAAGCATTTATGTCCGAGATGCTTACATAACTGCGTTTGAAGTTGACTGTGAATAGTAAGAGATAAATATAATAAATATAGGAGGACATCACAATGTCATTAAACAAGAAATCAGTTGATGATATCAACGTAAAGGGACAGCGCGTACTTGTTAGATGTGACTTCAACGTACCTTTAAAGGACGGCAAGATCACAGATGAGAACAGACTTGTAGCTGCACTTCCTACAATTAAGAAGCTTATCGCTGATGGCGGTAAGATCATCCTTTGCTCACACCTTGGAAAGGTTAAGACAGAGGAAGATAAGCAGACAAAGACACTTGCACCTGTTGCAGCTCGTCTTTCAGAACTCCTCGGACAGGAAGTAAAGTTCGTTGCTAATCCTGAAGTAGTAGGACCAAATGTAGTTGAAGCTGTAAATGCTATGCAGGACGGAGAAGTTATCCTTCTTGAGAATACACGTTTCAGAGCTGAAGAGACAAAGAACGGAGAAGCTTTCTCTAAGGATCTCGCAAGCATCGCAGATGTATTCGTAAATGACGCTTTCGGTACAGCTCACAGAGCTCACTGCTCAAACGTTGGTGTTACTGAATTCGTTGATACAGCAGTTGTTGGATACCTTATGCAGAAGGAAATCGATTTCCTCGGAAATGCAGTTGAGAATCCGGTTCGCCCATTCGTAGCTATCCTCGGTGGCGCTAAGGTTGCTGATAAGCTCAACGTTATCTCTAACCTCCTTGAGAAGTGTGATACACTTATCATCGGTGGTGGTATGGCTTATACATTCCTTAAGGCTCAGGGCAAGGAAGTTGGTAAGTCACTTGTTGATGATACAAAGATCGATTACTGCAAGGAAATGATCGAGAAGGCAGAGAAGCTTGGAAAGAAGCTCCTTCTTCCTGTAGATACAGTTGTTGCTGATGGTTTCCCTGATCCTATCGATGGACCTATCGAAGTTGAGACAGTTTCTTCAGATGCTATCCCTGCTGATAAGGAAGGTCTTGATATCGGTGAGAAGACAAGAGCTCTCTTCGCTGATGCTGCAAAGACAGCTAAGACAGTTGTTTGGAACGGACCTATGGGTGTATTCGAGAACCCAACACTTGCTGCAGGTACAATCGCTGTAGCTGAAGCACTTGCTGAGACAGATGCTACAACAATCATCGGTGGTGGTGATTCTGCAGCAGCTTGTAACCAGCTTGGATTCGGTGACAAGATGAGCCACATTTCAACAGGTGGCGGTGCTTCACTTGAGTTCCTTGAGGGTAAGGAGCTTCCTGGTGTTGCAGCAGCAAACGATAAATAATTATATGTTATAAGGCTTCTCCTCAAGGGGAAGCCTTGATTCACAAATAAGCCTTGAGGGGCGAAAAGGAGATTAAAAATGTCTAGACGTAAGATTATCGCAGGTAACTGGAAGATGAACATGACTCCATCACAGGCTGTTGCTCTTTGCGCAGAGCTTAAGGACCTTGTTAAGAATGATGCAGTTGATGTTGTTTACTGTGTTCCTGCAATTGATATTGTTCCTGTTGTTGAAGCAGTTAAGGGTACTAATGTTCAGGTTGGTGCCGAGAACATGTACTTCGAAGATAAGGGTGCTTACACAGGTGAGATTTCAGCTGAGATGCTTGTAGATGCAGGCGTTAAGTATGTTATCATCGGACATTCAGAGAGAAGAGATTACTTCAAGGAATGTGACTGCTTACTTAACAAGAAGGTTAAGAAAGCAATCGAAGCAGGCCTTACACCTATCCTTTGCTGCGGCGAGTCACTTGAGCAGAGAGAAATGGGCGTGACAATGGATTGGATCAGACTTCAGATCAAGAGCGACCTTCAGGGTGTTGCAGCTGATGATGTTAAGAACCTTGTTATCGCTTATGAGCCGATCTGGGCTATCGGAACAGGTAAGACAGCTACAACAGAGCAGGCTGAAGAAGTTTGCAAGGGCATCCGTGAGTGCATCGCTGAAATCTATGATGATGCTACAGCTGAAGCTGTTCGCATCCAGTACGGCGGTTCTGTAAATGCAGGTAATGCAGCAGAGCTTTTTGCACAGCCTGATATCGATGGCGGTCTTGTAGGTGGTGCTTCACTTAAGGCTGATTTCGGAAAGATCGTTAATTACTAAGATTTAATCAGTTATCGGTCGCATCGATAGACTATAAGATTTAATCAGCTATCGATTGTATCGAAATACCATTAGTTTTAAAGTGCTGTTCGATGAATGAGTTGTTTTGATTCGTTCATCGGACAGCTGTTTTTTGTTAGGACAGCTGTTTTTTGTTATTCTTCTTGTAATTAAATGACAATAATATTATAATTTTACTTGGTTTTCTAATACAGAACCATTATCATTTCAGTCGGGGAAGGAGATATTCAAATGAAGAAGTTATTGGCAGAATTTAAAGAATTTGCACTTAAGGGAAATGTAATGGATATGGCTATCGGTGTAATCATCGGTGGTGCATTTAAGGGAATCGTTGATGCACTTACAGAGCATATCATTAACCCGATCATCGGTTGCTTTACAACAGGAGGACTTGAAGGATGGACTGTTAAGGTTGGTGAGGCAGAGCTCGGTATCGGTGCATTTATCATGGCAATCATTAACTTCATTATTCTTGCTTTTGTTCTTTTCCTTATGCTTAAGGGCATGAACAAGATGATCTCACTTCGTAAGAAGGAAGAGGAAGCTGAAGAAGAGGCTGCAGAGCCATCAGCTGAGGAGAAACTCCTTACAGAGATCAGAGATCTTATGAAAGAAAAGCAGTAATAAACTGTATATAGAAATAATCGATAATGGCGCTATCCGCATTTAAATGTTAAAATGTGGATAGCGTTTTTTTGGTCTTCCTGATTCCATGAAAAGGATAAGAATATGAGAGTATCATTTGATCTGGATGACACACTGTTCGTGTCTCCCGAAAAGTTTAAAACTGAAGATCCGCTTCCTTTTCCTTTTAATAAGATATATCGTGAGAGGCTGCGTCTTGGAACGAAGGAACTGTTTAGAATATTGCAGGAAAAAGGAGTAGAAACATGGATATATACCACATCATTCCGCTCAGAGAGATATATCAGAGGTCTGTTCAGACATTATGGTATAAAGCTGGGACAGGTGGTGAACGGAAGCAGGCACTCTGCAGAAGTTCAGAGTGGTAAGAGCGAGCCGATGCCGTCGAAGTATCCCGGACGGTACAGGATAGACCTTCATATCGATGATGATGTGAGCGTGTATCAGAATGGAAGAACTTATGGATTCAAGGTTTTCATAGTAGGCCCTCAGGATGATGAATGGGCTGATAAGATTATCGACAAGGTGGAATCCCTTATGAAGAGGGAATGATGCTTTGTAAAGATAATTAACTATGAAGTATAAGGATATGTAAAATGAAGAAACTTACCATAGGGATTATAGCGCATGTTGATGCGGGTAAGACCACACTCACAGAGGCGCTTTTATATAAGAGCGGCATGATAAGAAAAGCCGGAAGGGTAGACAGCAGAGACAGCTTCCTGGATACCGAATCGCTTGAAAGAAAAAGGGGAGTCACAATCGTATCGAAGCAGGCGGTGCTTGATATTCCGGATGACAATCTGAGGATCACCATAATAGATACGCCGGGACATGTTGATTTCAGGGCAGATGCCGAGAGGGCACTCTCGATACTTGATGCCGCTGTCTTTATTGTAAATGCGGCAGACGGCATAGATGATGATACAAAAAATCTATTCGGACTTCTTGATACATATGCTGTTCCGGTGATCATTTATATCAATAAGACAGATCAGTTGAAATATGAGGATGAATCCGAAGAGGAATTTAGGGAAAGAGTTATAATTCCGCTTCTGAAAAAAGTTGAATCAAAGGTTACTCTTCACGGAGAAGTTCCTTATCTGGCAGATAACGATCTTCCTGATTATGACAGCATTGCCGCCAGTGATGAGTCTGCAATGGAAGAATATTTCGAAACCGGAGGTCTGTCAGATGAAACGATGAACAACCTTATCATGAACAGACATATAATTCCCGTATACTATGGAAGTGCACTGAAAATGACCGGAGTCGAAGAACTTCTAAAAGGAATTGTATCGATATCGGGAATGCTCGATTCGGATATTCGAAATAATGACAATGAAGATTTCGGTGCGGTATGCTATAAGGTATCAAAGGATGATAAAGGTGTAAGACTAAGCTTTGTTAAGGTTACATCAGGAAGCATAAAAGTACGGCAGGAAATCGGAAGTGAAAAGATAAATCAGATAAGGCTGTACAGCGGAGGCAGCTTCAAACTGCTTGATGCTGCCAAGGAGGGAGATGTAGTTGCCTTCACCGGACTGCAGAATGTTTCGGTCGGAGACGGTATAGGAATTGATCCGGGCATTGGTGAGAAGCAGATTAAGGCAGTTCTTCGGTATGGAATTATTCTTCCGGAAGGAATGAGCGAGGCAGTATTTCTTCCGATGCTTAAAGAAATAGAGGATGAAGAACCGCTGATAAATATATCTGCAAATCCCAAAACGGGAAGAACAGAGATTTCCTGTATGGGAGAATTTCAGCTGGAAATCTTAAAGAATATGATACTTGAGAGATTCGGAGTAGAAGTTGAATTCGATGAAGGTGAGGTTGTATATAAAGAAACCATAGCAGCTCCTTCATATGGCGTGGGACATTTCGAACCGCTCAGACATTATGCAGAAGTGCATCTCCTGCTTGAACCGCTTCCTCAGGGAATGGGAATAAGAGTAGGAACAGATCTCAGCTATGACAGACTGGGTGCTGCATTTCAAAGGATTGTTATTGATGAGCTGTCGCGAGACAGATTGTGCGGAGTTCTGGCAGGCTCCAGGCTTACGGATGTCAAGATAACGCTTTGTGCAGGCAAGTCTCATGTTAAGCATTCGGAAAGTTCTGATTTCAGACAGGCTGCCCGCCGCGCAGTAAGACAGGCACTGATGAAAACGGAAAGCATTCTGCTGGAACCGTTCTTCAGTTTTGTGATCAATCTTCCTACCGAATATGTCGGAAGAGTTATGAATGATATAGATAAAATGTCCGGCAGTGCGATACTCTCCGAAAGTGATGATGAAAATGCGGTTCTTACCGGAAATGCACCTGCGGTATATATGAAGAATTATCAGACTGAACTAACTAAGCTTACTGCCGGACGAGGCAGGATAAGTCTCAGTATGTTCGGTTATAAGAAATGTCATAATCCTGAAGAGATTATTGAACTCTTCGGATATGATCCGGAAGCGGATAGAAGTAATCCTTCCGGTTCGGTATTTACTGAACATGGGGCCGGTACATTTATCCCATGGGATGAAGTTGATGCGAGAGCTCATGTTGAAATGAGGTTGGCAGATTATTTTGATTATGATGAACCGGAGGATGAAGCGGCTACTAAGTCAGCCAAAGCAGGCGGCAAAGAAGAAAGAAGCCTGATGGAGAGGCTGGATGCGATCGGATACGAAGAAGTTGAAGAAATCCTGAATAAAACTCTCGGGGCAAATAAACATAGCGATCCGTTGGAGAAGAGAAGACATATTTATAAGCGGAGCAGTACTTCGGATTATTCTCAAAAAGTTTCAAATAATGGTACATTTTCTCAAAAAATCATCAAATTGAAGGATAAATATCTCCTGATAGATGGTTATAATATGATATATGCGTGGGATGAACTGAAGCAGTTTGCTGCCGATAATATGATGGCTGCCAGGGATAAACTTCTGGATATCATATCAAATTATCAGGCGATAAAAGGTATAAACATTATTGTTGTGTTTGATGCTTATAAGGTTCCGGGACACGGAACGGAACTCTTTGATTATCATAATGTTCACGTGGTTTATACAAGACAGGCGGAAACTGCCGACCAGTATATAGAAAAGTTTGCTATCGAAAAGCATAAGCAGTATGATATATCTGTGGCCAGTAATGACGGAATGATTCAGCTTATAATAACGGGCGCCGGGGCGTATAGAATGTCTGCAGCGGACTTAAAAGCAGATATTGATATGGCAAATGAAAGTATTAAAGGTTATATAAAAGAATAAGCGAGGTATAAGTATGGGTATTTGCTACATTTGTAAAAGTCAGATTCCGGATACGGTTGTTTCCTGTCCTGTATGTGGAGCAATCCAGTCACTGACGAAAGATCAGGGACAGTCTCAGGAAATGCAGTACGGTGATCAGTCTCAGCAGAGCACACCGCAGAGTACGCCGCAGCAGTACAGTCAGCCACAGCAGAGTGCATCGCAGAGTACGCCGCAGCAGTACAGTCAGCCACAGCAGAGTGCACCACAGAGTACGCCGCAGCAGTACAGTCAGCCACAGCCGAGCACACCGCAGGGGACATCACAGTACGGAAGCCAGCCACAGCCGAGTGCACCGCAGAACAGACCGCAGCAGTATAGTCAGCCGCAGCCAAGTGCACCACAGGGTGCATCCCAGTACGGAAGCCAGCCGCAGCAGAGCACACCGCAGTACAGCCAGCAGCAGTCAGGTTCATCACAGAACAGACCGCAGCAGTACAGTCAGCCGCAGCCAAGTGCACCACAGGGTGCATCCCAGTACGGAAGCCAGCCACAGCAGAGCACACCGCAGTATGGCCAGCAACAGTCAGGTTCATCACAGAACAGACCGCAGCAGTACAGCCAGCAGCCAAGTGCATCGCAGGGAGCATCCCAGTACGGAAGCCAGCCACAGCCGAGTGCACCGCAGAACAGACCGCAGCAGTATAGTTCACCTCAGCCTCCGGCACCGGGTGGATCATCAGGTTCGGCTGAATTTAAGAAGCCTGTAAACAAGGGGCTTGTAATAGGACTTATATCCGGTGCGGCAGTTCTTATAGCAGCCGTTCTGCTTATCTTTGTATTTGATGTATTCGGACTCAAGGGTGGAAAACCTGAGAAAGCAGCAGAAGCGTTTATTAATGCATATACTGAGATGGATGCTCAGAAGATGATCGATACATTGGCACCGGAAGTTAAGAATAATATTGATGAACTCGGAATGGGCGGATCGGTTGAAGAAGTTCAGAGTTCCTTTGATATGCTCAAGGGCTTCGGTGTTACATTTACTGATATAAAGATCGGAGAGCCTGAAATGCTTGATGCAGAAAAGGCTAAACAGGATTTAAAGACACAGACGGGACTGGATATAGTTGTCAAGGATGCAGCAAAGATAAGATGCTCCTTCAATATGCATATGGATTTCATGGGTGAAACCATGGATGAAGTAACTGAATTAGATCTTATCGTAGTTAAACAGGGCAGTAAGTGGTACGTTGCCAATATGGAAGAAATAGGACAGGATGATGGTGGAGAAGATCCGATAGGAATAGGCGGAGAAGATCCTGAAATCGGTGGTTCTGATTCTGATTCCGAAGAGGCAATTAAGGAAGTTGCAAAGAACTTCATGGATAGTTATGCTGGCTTGGATGCGGGCAAAATGAAAGAGTGTCTGGCACCTGAAGTTGCAGCTACTGATGATGGTTCAATGGAAGAACTTCAGGCTGCATTAGACCAGTTTAAAGATTATGGAGTTGAATTCCGTAATATCAGTGTGGGTGATGTTGAAAAAGCAGATATCGATACAGTTAAGCAGAGCCTGAAAGAGCAGTTTGGCGCTGATGTTGCAGCTGATGATGCGGCAACAATAAAGTGTTCCATGGATATGCATATGGATCTGGACGGCGAACCTTTTGATGAGCCTATTGTTTATATTGTGACTCTTGTAAAGCAGGGCGACAAATGGTATGTAGCTGATTTTAATGAAGAAGATATTTACGGTGGAGATCCTGAAGATCCTACGACCGAAGCTACAACTGAAGCTACAACCGAGGCAGCGACAGAAGTTACGGGTGGATTATCAGGAAATGATGAGCAGCCGGGATTTGAGAAGTATGGAATTAAGACAGATATGAAGCTTAATGAGTATTATGACTTCTCGACTGCTGCATATGATGATAATACACTTTATGGAACAGCAAGTGTTGCACTTGTAGAGTATACGACGGAAGAGCTTACTGATGATGTTATTCAGTTTGGCACAGAAAATGATATGGACCTTACCGGCTATGTTCAGAAATATCTTCATTTTGATATTAAATTCGAAGATCAGGTATTTGATGATAACGGATTCCATTATAGCTTGTGGGTTGATGATTATTTCCATCCTGAACTTGTTGATTCTACATATGACTCGGGCACAGACTCTTACGGAGAAGATTACTCTACATTTGATGTAATAGTTAACGGTGAACAGAAACCTGTATATTACTGGGTAGAGTGGAATCATAGTCAGGAGGATCACTGGTATTCAAGACCTGAAGTTATGATACTTTGTCCTAGCGGATATAATGGTCTTGTTTCGGGAGTTTCCACGAATGCCGGTGAGGATGTAGATTATGCGATATATGAAAAATATGATTCTGAAAATTATCATCTTTTCAGGCTTGACTGATAAATTATATTGTGATAATATAGCACAGTATGATTTTAGATAGTCGCTGAATGGCGCTTTTTTGGAGGGATTAGATTTGAAAATCGCATTAACGATCGCATTTATAATAGTTGCAGTTGCACTTACAATAATAGTTCTTTCACAGGAAGGAAAGGACAACGGATTTGGTTCCGCTATGACAGGAACAGTTGATACATATTGGAGCAAGAACAAGAAGCATTCTAAGGAAGCTGTTATCAAGAGACTTACAGCAGTTCTGGGTGTTCTCTTTATTATACTTGCCGCTGCTCTTGGTTCAAAGTGGTTACGATGAAATAACTGATAATACGGGTGCTCTGTTAATTCAGAGCACCTTATTTTTTATGCATTTAAGTAAACTTAGTCTGCTGCGAAAAAATGATCAGGAACAGCCGATGGTGCATACCCATGAATAGCGTGATTTGAACACAGTGGAAATTGAACACAGTGGAAATTGAGCGTAGTGGAATTTGAACACAGTGGAAATTGAGCGTAGTGGAATTTGAACGTATTTGTGTGATATAATCTATATGTTGCATGATGGAGGTATTTGCACGTCGTTGGGGGTATTTATGGATAGAGAATTTAAAGAAATAGAATATTCGGAAGAAGAACAGCAGTTTCGTGATGAAATGCATGAGAAGCTGCTTGATGCTATGGCGTTGAAGGATTACAGACCATTAAGGTTCAAAGACCTTAAAAGCCTTTTTGATATAAGAGCCGAGGAAGAGGATTTTTTCCTGAGGCTTCTTAATGATATGGAAGATGAAGTAAGTATAGTTAAGACAAAGAATAACAGATACATGCTTCCACCGGATAATGTTCTTGTCGGAACTTATATGAGTACAAGAAGAGGTTTCGGATTTGTCAGAGTTGATGGATATAAGGATGATTTCTTTGTTTCCGAAAGAGATTCACTGAATGCATTTCATGATGATAAGGTTCTTATCCAGATAACAAAGAGTTCACGATACGGCGATATGAAAACCGAGGCACGTGTTGTAAGAATACTTAACAGAGGCATAACAGGGCTGATCGGTGTATATGAAGCATGTGACGGATATGGTTTTGTCATTCCGAACAATAAGAAGATAGCTGATGATATCTTCATACCTGAGAAGGCCAGCCTTGGAGCGGTAACAGGAAGTCTTGTTATAGTAGAACTTCAGGATTACGGTTCGGGAAAGAAATCTCCGACAGGAGTAGTCACAGAGGTTATTGGGCATATAGATGATCCGGCGACGGACATTTTATCTGTTATAAAAAGCTATAACATTCCGGTAGAATTTCCGGATGATGTTGAATATGAGCTGAAGAGTATTCCTGACAGCGTACTTCCCGAACAGAAGGAAGGACGCCGTGATTTCCGCGACCTTGATACTGTTACGATAGACGGTGAGGATGCGAAGGATCTTGATGATGCGATATCGCTCAGTTATGAGGACGGAATCTATCATCTTGGAGTTCATATTGCAGATGTTTCGGAGTATGTTAAGGAAAATTCTCCGCTTGATAAGGAAGCTCTGAGACGCGGTACCAGCAATTATCTTATTGACAGCGTAATTCCGATGCTGCCTCATCAGCTTTCAAACGGTATCTGCTCGCTGAATCATGATGAGGACAGACTTACGCTTTCTGTCATGATGGATATCGATGACAAGGGCAGAGTTGTATCACATGAGATATGTGAGGGCCTTATAAATGTTAACGAGAGAATGAACTATACGGATGTTGCAGCGATTCTTGAAGATAGAGAAGGAGCACCTGTCGAAAGATATGAGAAGCTGATCCCTATGTTCAGACTTATGCTTGAACTGTCTCTAAAGCTCAGAGAAAACAGACGTAGACGTGGTTCTATAGATTTTGATGTTTCCGAAACGAAGATCATAGTTGATGAAGAGCATAAGCCTATCGAAGTAAAGCCGTATGAGAGAAATGATGCAACCAGGATCATTGAAGACTTTATGCTAATAGCGAACGAAACGGTTGCTGAAGAGTATTTCTGGGCAGATATTCCTTTCGAGTATAGAATCCATGAGGTTCCGAATGAAGAGAAGGTTGATGCACTCAGGGCTGTGATCAGAAGCTTCGGACTTTACTTCAAGGTTAGCCGTGATAAGATGCATCCTATGGAATTTCAGAAGCTTCTGGATAACATTTCCGGAAAACCGTATGAGGCGCTCGTTACAAGACTTACACTCAGAAGCATGCAGCAGGCAAGATACAGTACGGATTGTTCGGGACATTTTGGCCTGGGTTGTAAGTATTATTGTCATTTTACTTCACCTATAAGAAGATATCCCGATCTTCAGATTCACAGGATCATTAAGGAGAATCTTCACGGAAAGCTTGATGAGAAGAGGCTTCGTCATTATAAGAAGCTTTTACCGAAGGTTGCAGAGGATAATTCTTTCAAGGAGAGAAGAGCTGAAAATGCGGAGCGTGATGTTGAAAAGCTCAAGGAAATCGAGTATATGTCCCTTCATCTGGGTGAGGAATTTGACGGAATGATTTCAGGCTTTACATCACAGAATATATTTGTTGAACTTGATAATACCATTGAGGGTGCAGTTAGTGTTGCAACTCTTAATGATGATTTCTATAATTACAACGAAAGCAGAATGGAAATGGTCGGAGCGGCTACGGGTAGAAAGTTCAGACTCGGTGACAGAGTCAGAGTATCTGTTGTGCGCTGCGACAAGATAGACAGAGTAATAGACTTTGAATTTACGGAGACAAGTAATGGCTAAAGAGAAGGGCATCAGGCTCATAGCGAACAACAAGAAAGCATATCATGATTTCTTTATAGACGAATCCTTTGAAGCGGGAATCGAACTTTTCGGTACAGAGGTTAAGTCCCTGAGACAGGGAAACTGTTCCATAAAGGAGTCATATGTGGGAATAGAGAATGGTGAGATATTTATCTATAAAATGAATATCAATCCATATGAGAAGGGAAATATATTCAACAAGGATCCACTCAGAAAAAGAAAACTCCTGCTTCACAAGTATGAGATAAACCGACTTGCCGGAAATATCAAAGAGAAAGGCTATACTATCATGCCGCTCAAGGTTTACTGGAACGGAAGCAATGTCAAGGTTGAGATTGGACTGGCAAGAGGTAAGAAGCTATATGATAAGAGAGCGGATATTGCAAAGAAAGATCAGCAAAGGGAAGCTGCAAGAGAGTTTAAGGTAAGAAATCTGAAATAAGTTTTCAATTTATATAAAATCTGAAATGCGCTTTTGGACTTGATTTTCGTTTGTATTATATGTAAAATAACTAATTGGTGCCAATCATAAACAGTTATATGATTGATACACAAAAATAAGGATATTAGTCCTGCAGATAACTTAAGCTGCATGGGATTATAGAAGGTGATCGTTATGAGTCAGGCAAAGGTTGATAAGCATAAGAAAGAGAAGAAGAACAGAGCGAAAGAAATAAGAAAGCAGAAGCTTAAGACAGCACTCTGGGTTGTAGTTCTTTCCGTTGGTTTAGGTGCTTTGGTAGGTATACCTCTCGGAAGAGGTATATATAAGTATCAGAAGAGGAAAGCGGAACAGAACAAGACAGTTTCATCTCTTCAGTATAATACATGGTTTGATAATATGTGGGCAGAAGAGTATTCAGACCTTTATGCAGGTATGGATTTTGTCGGAGCTGATGATGCATCTGCAACGGATGCAGACGGCTCAACAACAGATGCCGCTGAATAATGCGTAACCGGGGTAGTACTGGTTTCGACAGGGATTTGGAAATTAGGGCAGCCATCCGAGGTGAGGGACCTCGTAAAAACCTTTAAAAAAAATAAACGCTAACGATAGAGTAGCACTCGCTGCCTAATGGCAGCTGTCCGCCACGTGTCATCCGATGCATGTGATACGGGCATCGAAGAGTCGGAGCACTTCCTCCCAAAGCTTTGAGGGCAGGGAAGAATCATGAAGCTACTGAAATCATAAGCCTGGCAGACGGCGTATGACGTAGGGAATGTTAATTGACTGCCTGTGATGGGAGATACCGTAATGGATGGGTCTTTGGACCGGGGTTCGATTCCCCGCTACTCCATGAAAAATAATGGGTGAAACTTTTAAGTTTCACCCATTATTTTTTATGGAGTTAATTTAAAGGAATCGAACGGCGAGACCTCGGTGCATGCACCGAGAGAACAGTACGGTGTACTGTTCGGGTCGAAGCCCGGCCTGAAAGGCGGCTGAGCCGCCGGTGGGATTCCCCGCTACTCCATAAAAAACGGAAGGGAGTTTTTCCCTTCCGTTTTTTTGGTATAAAGGGAATCGAACGGCGAGACCTTAAAATAAAGTGATTGACAACCTGTCGGTCTGATGATATATTAATCTTAACCGACAACCTGTCGGTTGAGCCGGCTTAAAATTGAAAGGTAAATATCATGAGAATTGTTAAATCAGCTGATGAAAGAAAGGGCGAAATCCTTGATGTTGCGGAACAACTGTTCGCTGAGAAGGGTTTTGATAATGCAAGTACAAATGACATTATCAAGAAAATAGGTATAGCTAGAGGTACGTTATATCATCATTTTAAATCCAAAGAAGAGATTCTGGATGCGATAGTTGAAAGGATGATGAATGATAGTATCGCTCGTGCACGAGCAATAATCAAAGATAAAACTATTCCAATATTTGAAAGACTTACAGGATCGATGCTTGTGCTCAATATAAACAGCGGTGTTGGTGCTGAAGTTCTTGAGCAGATGCATAAACCTCAGAATGCGCTTCTTCATCAGAAAATGCAGGAAGGACTGCTTTCGGGAGTGGTTCCTCTTATAGCTGAGCTTATAGAAGAGGGGAATAAGGAGAAGATATTTAATACTAAATATCCTCTTGATGCTGCTGAAATGATAATGATCTATTCAAGCAGTGCATTTGATGATCTGCTTGAACTGTCTCCCGAAGAAAAAGAGAGGAAGACAAAAGCTTTTATTTATCATACTGAACGTCTTCTCGGTGCAAAGGAAAACAGTCTTGCTAAAACTATCATGAATATAATATTAAAGTAACTAAATTGATTAAATAAATATTTTGTATGTGAGGTCTTAGGGACCTCATATATTTTAAATCATGACCGACAATCTGTCGGTAGTTAAAAGGATGGAATAATGGAACAAAGATCAAATTATAAAAAATTTTTACTTATGTGGAGTGGTGAGTTTATTTCCTCAATCGGTGGAGGACTCACAAGTTTTGGACTTAGTGTATACGTACTTCAGAAAACAGGAAGTGCGGCAAGTGCATCGCTTGTTGCACTGCTTGCATTTCTTCCGGTACTTCTTCTGAGTCCCATAGCAGGAGTTCTTGCTGACAGATATGACAGATGTCTTCTCATGATGATAGGAGACGGTATGTCGGGAATCGGACTTATTTTTATTCTGGTATGTATGTTTATCGGTGAAGCCCAAGTTTATCAGATATGCATCGGAGTTTTTATAAGTTCTGTATTTTCGTCATTACTTGATCCGGCGTATAGGGCAATCGTTACCGATATGCTTACAAAGGATGAATATTCAAAAGCCAGCGGAATGATGAGTATTGCGGGTAGTGCAAGATACCTGATTTCGCCTTTGATCGCGGGAATGCTTCTTTCAATCAGTGATGTTAAGCTTTTGATCATCATTGATATCTGTACTTTTATTTTGACTGTAATATGCACCGCAGTTGTAAGAAAAAGCCGTATACCGAATCATACAAGCTCAGAAAAATCATTTAAGAAAAGCTTTAAAGAAGGCTGGGCTGCGATAACAGAGAAGCGTGGAATATTCATTCTCATAATCGTTTCATCGGTTATAACCTGCTTTATGGGTGCGATTCAGATACTTGTTGAACCGATGATCCTGGATTTTCAAACACCTAAAGTGCTTGGAATAGCAGAAACAGTCTGTGCAAGCGGTATGCTTGTTTCAAGCGTTATTATAGGAATAGCGGGCCTGAAGAAAAATTTCACAAGGATTCTCAGCATGTCGCTTACATTTTGCGGACTGACTATGATCGGTTTCGGATTCAAAGAAAATATAATCATTATATGTTTATTCGGCTTCCTATTTTTCTTCATGCTTCCTTTCGCAAATAACTGCCTGGATTATCTTACGAGAACCAATATTGACGCAGATAAGCAGGGAAGAGCATGGGGACTGATAAGTTTCCTGTCACAGATCGGTTATGTGTTTGCATACGGAGGTGCGGGAATTCTTGCAGATAAGATTGCTGAGATCAGAAATGTAGGAGTGGGACGCGGTGCAGCGATGGTGATCATGATATCCGGCGTTCTGATGATGATATTTGCAGTTTCTATATCAGGATTTAAATCCGTCAGAGAACTCGAAAATGGAGTGGAAAATGCTAAAACGATTGATAATAAATGATTTTAAGGCAAATAAAATAATAACGATATCAACCTCTGCATTTATGGCTGTTACGGCGATGCTGCTGGGACTGGCTATACTTCTTTTTGCACGGCTTTATACATCGATTGATTCGTTGATGAAAAAAGCAGAAACACCGAGCTTTCTGCAGATGCATACAGGTGAATTGGATGAAGAGAAGCTGAATGATTTTACTCGGGCTCGAAGTGATGTGGAAAAAATGCAGGTCTGCACTTTCATTAATCTGCAGAACAGTCAGATATCGATCGGTGGCAGATCATTTGAAGGAAATATGCAGGACAACGGTTTATGCTGCCAGAGCGAGTCATTTGATTATTTACTGGACGCAGATGGTGCTGTTATAGAGGTTTTGCCCGGAGAAGTCTATGTACCGGTCTGCTATAAGAACGAATATGACATAAATATAACAGATGAAATGAGGATAGGTACGGAGACTCTTACTGTTGCCGGATTTCTGAGGGATTCACAGATGAATTCAATGATGGCTTCATCCAAGAGGTTTCTGGTATGTGAATCGGACTATGAAAGAATCAGATCTCTGGGAAGTGAAGAATATCTGATAGAATTCCGCCTTAAGGATGGCAGTGATGTAAATGCATTCGCAACAGCGTATAAGGATTCGGGCCTTCCGGATAACGGACCGACCATAACATATCCGCTGATCAAAACTATGAATGCTCTGTCTGACGGAATAATGATCCTGGTCATACTGCTTGTCAGTGTGGTGGTTCTCTTTATTTCAATACTCTGTATCAGATATATAATTCTTACGCAGATGGAGAAGGACAGACGCGAAATCGGTATGCTTAAGGCGGTCGGCATTTCAAGAAAAGATATCAGGAATCTGTATATGTCAAAATATCTTATTCTTTCAGCAATCGGATGTCTTGTGGGAATAGTTACAGCACTAATCATTGCTAAACCGCTCGGAGAAGGTATGAGAGAACTGTACGGAGAAGCGGAGAATGCGGCTCTCGTTTATATACTGATGTTTATCGGGGCAATACTTGCGGAAGTGATAATTCTTCTTTCTGTTCGCCGTACGCTTCGTAAGACAGAGAAGGAATCGGCTGTTTCGGCATTATGCGGACGAGATGGTTCAGGGAAAAAGAAGAATCTGTGGGTATCGGTAATGATAGTTGTTGCTGCGGCTTCATTTATGATCATAGTACCCCAGAGTATGAAGACCACACTTGGAAATCCCGAATTTGTTACATATATGGGAATCGGAAACAGTCAGATACGTATGGATGTCAGACAGACAGAGGATATAGATAAAGTAACTGAGAATCTGGCAGCTGAGATAGAACAGGATGAGAGAGTTGACAGTTATTCTGTAATGCAGACCGGTTCATATAAGGTGATGCTTTCAAACGGAAATTCATATAACCTGATGATCGAATGCGGTGATCATGGCAGATTCCCTGTGAATTATATCAAAGGCAGTTATCCGAAAAGTGTGAATGATATTGCTCTTTCGATACTCAATGCTGAAGATATGGGTCTGGATGTCGGGGATATGCTTGTTGTCAGTAAAGTTACAGGGAACGGTAGTTCGGAACAGTATACTTGTACGGTATGCGGCATTTATTCGGATATAACCAACGGCGGAAAAACAGCTAAAGGTTGTATAAGGGATGAAAATGACAGAACGCCGATCATGTGGAGTGTTATATATATATCACTAAAGGATGCGGAACTCGCAGGAGACTGGGTTAATGAATATCGGAGCAGATATTCATCCTTTGATGAAGGCATAAAGGCTACTGAGATATCGGATTATCTTAAGGGAGTATACGGTCAGACGATAGAGAATATATCAAATGCATACGTAGTTGCTTTGATCTTAGCAAACTTCATCATAATTATTGTAGTCGTACTTCTGGTACGTCTGATTATATGGAGAGAAAGGAAGGACAGTTCGTTAAAGAAAGCACTTGGGTTAAAAACCTCGGATATAAGAAAGGAATATTTAAAGAAAGCATTTCTTTATATAATTCCGGGTATAGTAATAGGGGTAGTATTCGGAGTGATTCCCGGGCAGAAAATGACAGGGGTGCTGCTTGGCTCCTTCGGAGCCCAAGGCTTTCAGTTTGTTATAAATCCATTACTTACATTTGTTTTTGTACCGGTCCTCACGATTGCTTCCGCAGGTTTTGCGGCAGCATTAAGCCTTATAGAGATTAAGAGGATTAAGTCCTGTGAATGCTTGAATTCGGGAACGGAGTAGATATTTCGATTGATCATTATTTGAAATGGAGATTATTATGAGTGCTTTGTTAAGAGTTAAGGATCTTAAAAAGGAAAATATTCTGAAGGGGATAATGTTTGAGATGACGGCCGGAGAAATGGTTGCGGTTGTCGGACCTTCGGGCTCAGGAAAGTCAACGCTGCTTTATAATGTATCAGGTATGGACAAGGCTGATGGCGGAGAGGTATGGCTTGGTGATACGGAGATCACAAGTCTGAATGAAGATGAAAAGGCAAGTCTGCGATTAAACAGGATGGGATTCGTATTCCAGCAGATGAATATGCTCTCTAATCTGAATATCATAGATAATATTACATTTCCTGCAGTCCATGCAGATAAAAAGCATCGTAAGGATTATTATGATCGTGCGAAAAAACTGATGGAGGATTTTCATATATCGCATATAGCGGATAGGAGAATTAAGGATGTGTCCGGTGGTGAGCTTCAGAGAGCCTGTATATGCAGAAGCATGATTTTGGAGCCCGAGATCATTTTTGCGGATGAGCCTACAGGCGCACTTAATCAGTCTGCGGTTTCGGATGTAATGGAAGTTTTTCTCAGCATCAACAGAAGCGGAGCAAGCATTTTGATGGTAACGCATGACAGCAGGATTGCAAGTATGTGCGAAAGAATCATCTATATTCTGGACGGACAGATAAAAGGCGAGATGAAACTCGGAAAGTTCATGCATGATGAAGAAAGAGACCGTGAACTGAAAACATTAAGATGGCTTGAATCAATGGGATGGTAAACGGGCAGGGAGCCTGACTGTAATGAAACAAGAGGATTCACCCCATATCACTTACAAAGGTTTTTCAGTATCAGTCTGCACATTTCTGATGCATAGTTGATAAGGCTTTCTTCACTGCTGAGGAAGCTGTCGCACATTTCTATATAGGTCATCTTATCCTTATATTCCCTTTTGTATTGCGGAACTGACATAAGGATTGACGTGAGGGCAGGTATGAAGTAGCCGGTCTTCTCGTCTGCGGTTTTTCCGGCACCGGGATAGAAGTAGCTCAGGGTACCGCTTGTTATCGGAGCTTTGATAGTCGCTGTATAAGCTTCCCCGTCAAAAGAAACCCCGTTAGATGAAGAAAAGATCCTTCGGGGAAGCCGAGCTTCGAGCTCTAACTCCAAAATGAACTTAAGAACACCGGAATCCGCTGCGGTTCCGATGTTTTTGATTTTAAAATGTCCCATAGTCAGTGCTTCGATTGCGAAAATGTTCAGAAGATAGAGCATTCCCTCCATATCGTCTCTGTTGTGCTGAAGCACAAGCTTCTTTGAATAATCACTTTTGTCAGTCAGAAAGCTGAGGTAAACATCTATCAGCTGCCCGCCGTTATATTTATCTTCTCTGTCAACACCGAGATAGCGTTCAATGGTTTTCTGCTTTATGTTTGGGAGACCGAGAGCGAATTTATATGGCCTGATAAGCTTCATCAGATCGATCGGTTTTACTTCGTCGAAGTGATTTTCTATATGGATATCCAGTTTAGAAGCTATTACAGCCATTCTTTTCTTGACGAAGTTGATATCAAATGTATCACCATTAAATTCCACAAGGATATCATGCCTAGAGAGCTCCTTCTGAAATGCACTTATAATATCAGGTTCTGAGCGCCCGTCATCGTTGAAGAGAAGGACGATGTGCCATTCATTTTCTATTATCAGATTCATTCCGATGAGATAAATAAACGACCTGTCAGGACTCAGACCGGTAGTTTCTATATCAAACATCATAATTTGCTTGCCAGGATAGAAATTATCGAGTATATTGATGTATGGTATAAGTGTTTCATTTATTTTTTCTTTAATAATCTGCATTTGTGTTTTCACTCCGGATAATGTCAAAATCGTTGTAATTATAACATTATTTCGGGGTTGAAACTAATATTTTTTATGCTATAATTGAGTTAGATTATATTGTACTGGAGGGTAGAGCGACTATGATGCAACCAGTTGATGTCAGATCGACAAATTTCGGAAAAGGCCTTTTCGGATACAAAAAAATTGATGTCGATACATATGTTGAAACAGTATACAGATCTTATGAAGAGGCATATAACGAAGTAACAAAGCTTCGTGAAGAGAATGCCAGATTAAGTAAGGTAGTAGAAGAGAATAGCATTAAAATCTTAGAACTGGAAAAGCAGGTTAAAGAATCTGAGGATTCCGGTTTTGGTGCATCTTCGAAGAAGGATAATACTGCAAAGCCTTCACCTGCAAAGGATGTTAAGAGTGTAGAGTCTGAAGCTTCTAAGTTCTTCAAACAGACAGAGGAGGAAGAAGTTCAGGTGGTTGGCGGTGATGATGATGAGGTTTTCGTTGGAGAGATCGAAGATAACAGAAAGCCTAACAAAGTCATGATCGGAGATGGCGAAGAAGAGGGATCAGACGATTTCGAATTCCTTTAAGATTTACCAAGGTGCCACAGTTTCTGTGGCGCCTTTTTTCATGTTACCTGTTATGATAAAATGTTGAATTACGGGTGCTATATTATAGCTGTTGGTGATTATTATGATTTCATATATTAAGGGTATTCTTACCGAAAAATCAGATGGATATGTGGTTGTAGAAACTTCAGGTATTGGCTTTGAAATAAGAGTAAACAGTGATACTATGTCCAGGCTTCCGGCGGTTGATTCGGAAGTGAAAATTCTCACACATTTGCAGGTTACTGAGAATGAAAGGGTTCTGTATGGATTCCTTTCCTCGATGGAGAAGGATACCTTCAGACATCTTATAGGCGTTAACAGCGTGGGGCCAAAAGGTGCACTTGCTGTTATGAATACATTAAATCTCACAGAGCTTACCGATGCCGTAATGTCGAATGATGTTAAGTCTATCAGTAAGGCTCCGGGAATCGGGGCAAAGACTGCTCAGAAGATTATTATAGAGCTTAAGGATAAGCTCACATATACAGGTGAAATGCTCTTTGGTGAGACTGTTTTCGGAGAAACGGGAACAGACAGTGTTTCCGAAACTGCCGAAGCGTTGGAAGCTCTCGGTTTTTCAAGAACCGAAGCTCTTAAGGCAATCAGGAAGATCAACGGAGCAGAGGCGATGGATACAGAGGATCTGCTTAAGGCGGCTCTTAAAGCTATGAAAGGCTGACGGTAATGGCGAAGAGAATTATTCAGACAGAAGCGACAATTGAAGATGAAGTGCTTGAGAAGAATCTCAGACCGACAAGTCTGAATGAATATATCGGTCAGGATAAGCTTAAGAAGAACCTGAAGGTATTTATCGAAGCAGCGAAGAAGAGGCATGAACCGCTTGATCATGTTCTGCTGTATGGCCCTCCGGGACTCGGTAAAACTACTCTTGCCGGAATTGTTGCGGAGGAAATGGGTGTAAATATTAAGGTTACATCCGGACCGGCTATCGAAAAGCCGGGAGAGATTGCGGCAATCCTGAATAATCTTTCGGAGAATGATGTTCTTTTCATAGATGAAATCCATAGACTTAATCGTCAGGTTGAGGAGGTTCTCTATCCTGCTATGGAGGATTATGCAATAGATGTTGTTATCGGTAAGGGAGAGGGAGCAAGATCCATAAGACTTGATCTTCCGAAGTTCACACTGATCGGAGCGACAACCAGAGCAGGAATGCTTTCGGCACCGCTCAGAGACAGATTTGGAGTCGTGAGCCGTCTCGAGTTCTATAATGTCAGCGAGCTTATGATGATAGTTATGAGATCTGCTTCTGTGCTCGGAATTGATATAGATGATGAGGGCGCTCTCGAGATAGCTAAGAGATCAAGAGGTACACCAAGACTTGCAAACAGACTTCTAAAGAGAGTCAGAGACTTTGCAGAGGTTGAACATGCCGGCAAAATTGATTATAATGTAGCAGAGAATGCACTTAATAAGCTGGATGTGGATGTTTATGGTCTGGATGATACAGACAGAAATCTGCTCCTTACGATAATTAAGAATTATAATGGCGGTCCAGTAGGACTTGAGGTTCTTGCAGCATCCATCGGAGAAGATACAGGTACGATAGAGGATGTATATGAACCATATCTTATCAAGAACGGCTTCCTTAACAGAACGCCGAAGGGCAGAACGGTAACTGCCATGACCTACAGACATTTCGGAATTGAGAATAAAGATAGCTGAAGAGGTGAATGATATGTCACAGTCAAAGATTGATATTCCTGTTGTTATTAACGGTAAGGTATACACTCTCAGTGGATATGAGGGTGAGGATTATCTTCAGAACATAGCTACATATATAAATAATAAGATAGCAGAATGTAAAGCATCCGAAGATTACAGAAGGATGAATTCTGAATATCAGGGAGTGCTTCTTGCACTTAATATTGCCGATGACTATTTTAAGGCAAGATCAAGAGCCGATGAAGCAGGAAATGATAATACAGACAAAGAACAACAGCTTTATGAATTGAGACATGAGGTTATAGAATCTCAGATTAAGCATGAAGCTGCACTCAAGCTGGTCGAGGAATATAAGGAGCAGGTTGCGGCTCTTCAGAGAAAGGTTGTTCAGCTTGAGGCCGAGAGGGACAGAAAGAATGACTAAACCGGAAATCCTTGCACCATGTGGTACGCCCGAAGCTTTTGAGGCGGCAATAATAGCTGGTGCGGATGCAGTATATCTGGCGGGTGATAAATACGGAGCCAGAGCATATGCGGGTAATTTCAGTAAAGATGTGCTGCTTTCCACTTTGGAGAGGGCGCATCTTTTTGGCGTTAAGGTATATCTGACGGTTAATACGCTCTTGAAGAATGAAGAGATAGAAGAGCTGACAGATTATCTTGAGGCATATTATGAGGCAGGACTGGATGCGGTCCTGGTTCAGGATTTTGGCGTGCTTTCTCTTATAAGAAGAAGGTTCCCTGATCTTCCGATTCATATCAGTACGCAGATGAATGTGACTTCCTATGAAGGCGCGATTCTGATGAAAGAGCTTGGAGCTGAAAGAGTGGTTCTCGACAGGGAGATCACACTCGATGAAGTAAAGGAAATCAGAGACAAGGTGCCTGTGGAGACAGAAGTGTTTGTCCATGGTGCTATGTGTTTTTCATACAGCGGCAGATGTCTGCTCAGCTCGTATGCGGGTGGAAGAAGCGGAAACAGAGGCAGATGTGCACAGCCTTGCAGGAAGCTGTATAAGGGAAAAGAAAATGAAGGATATATCATGTCCATGAAGGATATGTGTACCCTGAATCATTTACCTGAACTGATAGAAGCCGGAGTGGATTCCCTCAAGATAGAAGGAAGAATGAAAAATGCAGCTTATGTGGCTGCAGTAGTCAGCTGTTATAAAGAAGTAAGAGATGATTGTCTGGCAGGTAAATATGATGCAAGAAAGACCGAAGCTTTAGAAGAAAGGCTTAAAGAGGTTTTCAGCAGAGGCGAGTTTACTGAGGGCTATATTAATCTGAATTCCAGAAAACCGGAAGAGGTGTCTCGTGCCGGGCTGCTGTTTCCGGGAAGGCAGGGGCATTCGGGTGTTGCTGTCGGAGAGATAATTTCCGCAGGTAAAGGAAGCATTACGGTTGCTTTGAAGAAAGATCTTAATGTCGGTGATGAGCTTATAATAAATGCAGCAACGGATATCAGGCTTACTTCGAATGTTTCGGCTAAGGCAGGAAAAACGGTAAGACTTAATGCACCTATGACGAAGCATATCAGATTGGGAAACGAAGTAAGAAGACTCAGAAACAGTATAATATCCGAAGAATTGGACAGTATGCTGGCTGAAAAAAGAACAGTGCCTGTTGAGGGCTTTATTGAGCTGAAGACCGGAAAGCCTGTAAGAATAGCATATATATTTACGGCGGATGACGGAACAAGAATTGAAGCAGAGGCAACCGGTCCTATAGCAGAAGTGGCTTCCAAGTCACCCGTATCGGATGAGGTTCTTCTGAAAGCCTTGTCACGCCTCGGAGATACGGATTTTTCTCTCGGAAAGAGCAGGATATATAATGACGGAAACAGCTTTGTGCCTGTATCGGTACTGAATAATCTGAGAAGAGAAGCCGTTGACGAGCTTTATGTAAAAATCAGGGAAATGTACAGACGGCCGAAGTTATCCTCAGAAGAAAGAGTTACCGTATCTGGGGAAAAAGCTGATAATTCAGGCGGCATAAGCATGTTGGGACACCGATCTAAAGAGACTTCAGGCGGAATAAGTATGTCAGGACACCAATCTGAAGAGACTTCTGTTGCTGTTTCGAATATAGATCAGCTTGAAAGAATTTTGGGATCCGGATTTGAAGCAGACAGCATATTTATCGATACAGGGTTTGGAATGGATGATTCCGAGCTTTTGAAGTGTCTTAATATGGTTAAGGAGGGAGAGAATAAAGCAGTTCTGATGCTCCCGCATCTTTATTCGTTAAGACATAAATCTTTCTACAGAAGGATGATAACATCTTTTGATAGCATATATATTAGGAATGTAGACGACCTTGCAGCGATAATTCATTTATGCAGAGAGGACAGCGTACATTTTGAAAGAATATATCTGGCGGCATCACTATATGCATATAATGATGAGGCCATACATTTTCTATATGAACTGATGTATGCTTATGCGGATAAGATTATCTTTGAAGCACCATATGAGCTGAACAAGAAGGAAGCAATGGGTCTGAGATATCCTGAAGAATCCGGTGTTATCCGCCTTATCTACGGTAAGACAGCGCTTATGATCACGGCTGCCTATGCCATGAGACGCGGAGAACATGAGATAAGAGATGATAAGCTTAATTCATTCTTCATAATTCCGAATTCGATTTTGGATTATAATTTAATTCTGAACGGTACGGCTGAGTGCCTCTTTGCCGAGAAGGCAGATATCAGGAGTGCGCTTTTATGCTTTACTGATGAGAAGACGGATGAGGTCGTCCGGATTCTCGGGGAATACGGGAATGGCGCTTATAAGCCTGACTTCCCTTATACAAGAGGACATTATTATAGAGGCATTGAATAAATAATGGTAAATATTATCAGTATAATTTCAAAATACCTTATTCTTATTTTCATGGGACTATATGTGTGGAAATGCTTTTCTTATTTTACTGCACATACGGCAGCAAAGAGAAAGTCAAATCTTAATCATCAGATAGTCTATATCTTTATAATTCATGCGCTTTGCCATGTGTGTATGTATTTCAACACTATGAATAAAGATATAGTGCTGTATTATCTGGTCGAGATTCTGATAGCAATCCTATATATTCTGATATTCCATGAGGTTTATAAAGAAGCGTCGAGGTTGATCACAAACAATATCGCATTCCTGATGCTTATAGGTTATACGATCCTGTTCAGGCTTTCTCCGGCACTCGCGAGAAAGCAGTTTATTCTTGCAACGGTGGCACTTGTGATAACAAGCTTTCTGCCTGCAGTGATGAAACGTCTTCCGAAGCTGAAGGAATGGGGCGTTGGGTATGCTATAGCAGGTATAGCATTTCTGCTTATGGTATTCCTTCCTCATGTCGGTGTTGAAGTTAACGGTTCAAGAAACTGGATCAATCTCTTCGGACTCGGAATTCAGCCGATGGAGATCGTGAAGATACTTTTCATTCTTTTCATAGCATCTTCACTTGTAAAACTCGAGACGGTGAAAGAGCTCTTTATAAATGCAATCGTGGCAGCGGTATTCTGTCTGATACTCGTAGCGGAGAAGGACTTCGGTGCGATGTTTATATTCTATGTATGCTATGTCCTTATGGTCTATCTCGCAACATCGAGAACAACCATTCTGATCCTTGGAATAGGACTTATAGTCGGTGGTGTTTTCGGAATGTATGCACTATTTAAGGATACATCATTTTTCTCTCATATTCTTGTCAGAGTTGAGGCGTGGAAGGATCCTTTTAAATTTCAGTCAACAGGAGGATATCAGGTTTGTGAGTCGCTTTTTGCCATCGGTACGGGAGGACTTACGGGTACCGGCCTCGGGAAGGGAATGCCATACCTTATTCCGGTTGCCGAAAGTGACTTTATTTTCGCGGCTATCTGCGAAGAAATGGGAGTTATCTTCGGACTTGCGCTGCTGCTTATATATGTGAGCAGTTTTATCGCAATCATCAATATAGCAATGAGATGCAAGGAGCCGTTCTATAAATATATGACCTTCGGAATGGCAATGTGCTATATAATTCAGGTTTTCCTGAATGTCGGCGGAACAGTGAAGTTTATTCCTTCAACCGGTGTTACACTGCCACTGGTCAGCTACGGACTCAGCAGTGTATTCAGTACACTTATCATGTTTTCAATGATTCAATATACATACATACTTGTTAGCAAAGAGGCGTCAGAAGCAGAAGATGAAAAAGAAAGCATCCTCCAATACTACGAACGAAAAGCTGCCGAAAAAGCTGGCGGAGTTCCTGGAGAAGGAGAATATTAAAGAAGAGAAAAACAGAAAAAAGAACAAGCCTATGGTCTTCATAGCGTATGTGATCGTGCTTACGTTCATGAGTATGTTCGCGTATATTCTTTACTATACGATCCATGATGCTGAGAAGGTTATTTCAAATACGGCAAACAGAAGACAGGATGCAATGGCTCAGTTTGTTGTAAGAGGTGATATAGTTACATCCGATGATGAGGTTATAGCAACGTCCGAAGTGGATGAAGAGGGTAATGAAACGAGAAGATATCCTCACGGAGAATTGTTCTGCCATGTAGTGGGTTATAATTCATACGGAAGATCCGGACTTGAGCTTGAACAGAATTTTAATCTGCTCAGATCGCATGTAAACATTTTCGAGAAGGTTGGAAATGACCTTTCGGGAAACAAGCAGCCGGGCGACAGAGTTGTAACAAGTCTCAGATATGATCTTCAGAGTGCGGCATCCGATGCGCTTTACGGTGCAAGGGGAGCGGTGATAGCTATTGAACCTTCAACAGGCCGTATACTTGCTATGGTTTCCAGTCCTTCATTCAATCCTGAGGATATAGATGAGGTTTGGGAAACGGTTCATAGTGATGAGAACAGCGATGAAGAAGCACTGCTGCTCAACCGTGCTACACAGGGTCTTTATACGCCGGGATCTACATTTAAGATAGTTACCGCATTGGAGTATATGAGGGAAAATCCGAACTATGACAGCTATTCATATGAATGTTATGGTGAGGATGACTTTAATAATATAGAAATAAGATGTATTAACGGTACCGAGCATGGTGAGGTAGGGCTTGAAGAGTCTTTTGCATATTCCTGTAACACAAGCTTCTCCAACATGGGAGTTACGCTTGATATGGATAAAATGTATGCTTTAACAGGCGAGCTTCTTTTCAATAAGCCGCTGCCGTATGACGGCCGTTATTCGAAATCGCAGTATGTGCTTAATTCTTCAAGGGATGATATTGAGATTCCGGGAACTGTTATCGGACAGGGAGATACGTTGATATCACCTCTTCACAATGCGCTTATTATGTGTGCCATAACAAACGGCGGTGTTCTGATGAAGCCTTATATGGTCGACAGGATAGAAAATGTCGACGGTGCTGAGATCCGAAGCTTTGGTCCGAAAACTTACGGAAATATTATGACAGGGGATGATGTGAGGCATATAATGCCGCTTCTTAAGGCTGTCTGCGAGTATGGAACTGCTTCCGGTTATCTGTCAGGCCAGTCATATTACTGTGGAGGAAAGACAGGAACAGCGGAGGTTGATGATGAAGGAAGAACCAATTCATGGTTTGTGGGTTACGCCGGTTCAAAGGAAGACGGTGCAGATATAGTTGTAAGCATAGTTGTTGAGGATTACAGTGAAAACGGAATAAGCGCAACATCAGTTGCGAGAGAGATATTTGATGAGTTTTATGACTGACCCGGATTAATTGTTATAATTGATTTATCAATGTCAAAAGTCTATAATATTAAATTGAGAGGACTGTTCAGAGTGTAATAGAACAGCCACAAAAATAATTCTCCGCCAGAGATAAAGGAGGGATTGCAATTGACCGAAGCAACCAGCTGTGGTGGTGTAGTAATATTCAGAGGCAAGATACTTCTGCTTTATAAGAATTACAAGAACAGGTATGAAGGATGGGTTTTGCCTAAGGGAACCGTGGAAAAGGGAGAGGAGTATAATGAGACAGCTCTCCGGGAGGTACACGAGGAGACAGGTGTTAAGGCGACTATTGTTAAATATGTCGGAAAGAGCAGCTATACATTTACTACATATAATGATGTTATCAACAAGGATGTCCATTGGTATCTTATGATGTCGGACAGCTTTTACAGCAAGCCTCAGAGAGAGGAATACTTCTGTGATTCCGGTTATTACAAATATCATGAGGCTTATCATCTGCTTAAATTCCCGAACGAGAAGCAGATATTAGAACAGGCTTACGAAGAATACCTTGCTATCAAGAAGGCTAATCTGTGGGGGCATGGTAAATACTTTTAAAGTCGAGGAAAGATATGAAGGAAGATACAACGAAACATACTAAGGGCAGGAAGAAAAAGAAGACTGTCAAAGACAGGCTTCTCGATGTCCTGCTCATATTTTTTATCCTGGTATTTGTCGGATGCGGAGGATATCTGGGATATTACTATTATATGATCCATAAGGGACAGGCGAGAGCAGAGGAGCTGTCTGAAATGATCCCCGAGGATGATGAATATGTTGATGAGGAATTCTACTATGCAACGGCAGGTGATGCAGAGTCGGGAACTCCGGCGGTTGCGATGTTTACCGAGATTGACGGTAAGATGATCCTCACAAAGTATTCAAAGCTGTATGAAATGAATAAGGATATGGTGGGATGGCTGTATATTCCGGGAACGCTTATCAGCTATCCGGTAGTTCAGACACCTGAAGATGAAGAATATTATCTGCGCCGTGACTTTGATAAGAAGGACAGTATGTCGGGAACTCTGTTTGTCAGCAAGTACAGCGATGTAGTGAAACCGACTGACAATGTAGTAATTTACGGACATAATATGAAGGCCGGAACCATGTTCCATGCACTTCTTGAATATGAGAATGAGGATTTCTATAAAGAGCATAAGACAGTCATCTTCAATACCATTTACGGAAATGCCGAATATGAAGTTATAGCGGCATTTAAGACTAATATCAAGGAAGTGGATGATACGGGATTTAAGTATTATCAGTTTTTTGATGCTGATGTACCTGAGGAGTTTGATGATTATGTTCTTAATTGTAAGAACCTCACACCATATGATATTCCGGTAACGGCGTCCTACGGAGATAAGCTGATCACACTTTCAACCTGTTCATATCATACCGATGAAGGAAGATATGTTGTAGTTGCAAAGAGAGTTAAATAAATAATAAGAGTTATTCACAGTCAGCTTCAATACATTCATAACGTCGACACTTCGTGTCTTGCTGTCTCCTTCGGAGACGCGTTATTTCATGTATTGAAGCTGATGCTACGCATACATAAAAGAACCGCAGACAAGTTAATGCTTACAAGTAAGCAAACTGTCCGCGGTTCTTTTATACTGTGAATAACAGTATAGCAACAATTAATTAACAATGAGAGTGTCCTACGCTCTCTCAACCTTGCCTGATCTGAGGCATGATGTACATACATAGATAGTCTTTGGTGTTCCGTCGACCTTAGCCTTAACTCTCTTAATGTTTGAATTCCAGATTCTGTTTGATCTTCTATGAGAATGGCTCACCTGATTTCCGAAGTGAACTGACTTATCACAAAAATAACACTTTGCCATGGCTTAACACCTCCTTCGACACTATAAACTAACGCCCATAGGCGTACAACATGTGGTATTGTATCAGAATTAAAAATCAAATGCAAGCGGTTTTTAAAACATTTGTCAAATAGAGTAAATTTATATATAATGACATAAGTGTCAAAAGACAGATAACAATATCGCTTGAGAGTATGTCATTAGATTTATATAGCAATATACAGCATATAGGATAAATAATAAAGGAGGTTTTTCATGACAGGGAATGTAGAAAACAGCAATGGAAGCATATCTGTTGATGAAGAAGTCATTTCTCAGTTTGCCGGACATGCGGCTCTTGACTGCTTCGGTATAGTGGGAATGGCATCGCTCAGTATGAGAGACGGACTTGCAAAGCTCCTTAAAGGAGATAATGTAAGCAGAGGTGTGACCGTCGAAATCGGAGAGAATAACGCTCTTACTATAGATTTTCATATAATCGTTGCTTACGGAGTTAATATTAAGACAGTAGTAAATAATCTTGTTTCTACTGTTAAATATCAGATAGAGGATTATACGTCCATGCCGGTGGAGGCCATTAACGTTTATGTTGAAGGCGTCCGGGTCATTGACTGATTTTGGAGGTAACCTATTAATGTCGCTTACAAGTATTGATGCAGAGCTTCTCAGAAATGCATTTCTTGCGGGAGCTCATAATATCAGTAATAATAAGGAATATATTAATGAATTAAATGTTTTCCCTGTACCTGATGGTGATACGGGAACAAATATGACTCTTACGATAATGTCAGCGGCTTCTGAAATAGAAGCTGTGGAAAAGCCGACGATCGATCTTCTGGCAAAGGCTATTTCCGGAGGATCTCTAAGAGGTGCCAGAGGAAATTCGGGAGTTATACTTTCACAGCTTTTCAGAGGTTTCTGTAAGGATGTCAGAGGCAAGGAAACTCTTGATGTTAACGATCTTACTGCAGGCTTTGCAAGAGCCGTAGAGACAGCATATAAAGCCGTAATGAAGCCGAAGGAAGGAACAATCCTTACGGTTGCAAGAGGTATGTTTGAAAAGGCAGAAGAGATCTGCGATTTCGAAGATGATGTTATAGCATTTATAGAACAGGTGCTTGATTACGGAAATGAGGTTCTGGCTCAGACTCCGGATCTGCTTCCGGTACTTAAAGAAGCGGGAGTTGTTGATTCGGGTGGACAGGGACTCGTTGAGTTTATGCGTGGTGCCCTTGCAGGATTAAAGGGTGAGAAGATTGAGCTTATTGAGACAATGCCGTCTGCCCCTATGCGAGGAGCAGGACTTCTTGAGGAGATTCCTACTGCTAGACCTAAATATCCTATGGGAAGCGGTAATGATAATATATCAACAGCCGATATTAAGTTCGGCTATTGTACAGAATTTATCATAATGCTTGAAAAGGAGCTCAGCGATAAGGAAGTTGAGGATTTTAAGGAATACCTTCTTTCAATCGGTGATTCGCTGGTATGTGTTGCGGATGAAGAGCTTGTAAAGGTTCATGTTCATACAAATCATCCGGGACTTGCTTTTGAGAAGGCACTTACCTTCGGTGCGCTTACACGAATGAAGATAGATAACATGCGTGAGGAGCACTCCGAGAGAGTTCTGATAGAAGCTGAAAAGCAGCGCGCAGAGGAGCAGGAAGCTGCCTTCAAGCAGATGAAGCTCGAGAGAAAGGGTGAAACCGCAAAGAAGGAACCTGTGGCTGAAACTCCTAAGAAGAAGTACGGATTTATAGCTGTTTCCGTAGGTGACGGAATGTGTGAGATCCTGAAGGGCATGGGCATTGATCATGTTCTTTCGGGCGGACAGACCATGAACCCGAGCACTGAGGATATCCTTTTTGCTGTCGGCGCTGTAAATGCGGAAAATGTATTTGTTTTCCCGAATAATAAGAATATAATACTTGCTGCAAATCAGGCAGCATCTATATGCGATGATAAAAATGTTATAGTAATTCCTTCGAAATCTGTTCCTCAGGGAATCAGTGCGATGCTTAATTTTATGGAAGGCGCATCCGTTGAAGATAATACAGCTAACATGAAGGAAGCTATGGAAACTGTAAAATCCGGCGAAGTTACCTATGCTGTAAGAGATACATCGATCGACGGCAAGGAAATCAAGAACGGAGATATCATGGGAATCAGCGATAAGGGAATCGATGCGGTCGGAAGTGATATTGTAGCGGTTACCACAGAGCTGATCGGTGGTATGGTTGATGAGGATTCGGCGCTCTGTACACTTTATTACGGAGCTGATATTACCGAAGAGGCGGCTGAAACACTGTCAGCACAGCTGTCGGAGAAGTATCCGGATATGGAATTCGAGATCCATAACGGTGGACAGCCGATTTATTACTATTTGTTATCAGTTGAATGATTCAATAGAAGAGATAATATGAGACTTGAGGATAATATAACCGAGGTAAAGGGAATAGGAGATAAGACTGCGGCTACATTTCATAAGGTAGGCGTAGACTGTATCGGTGACCTTATCAGGTATTATCCTCGAAGTTACAAGGTATATGAGCAGCCTGTTTCCGTAAACTCATTGGCAGAAGGAGACAGAGCTGCTGTATTTTGTAAGATAGTAAGTGGTGTTGCTGTAAACAGAGGCAGAAGATTTACGATAGTAACGCTTTCTGCTGCGGATGACACAGGATCGATCAAGATGCTGTGGTTTAATATGCCGTTTCTGAGAAATGTACTCCATAAGGGTGAATCATATATCTTCGTAGGAAGTATCAAGATAGTCGGTTCATCCCGTGTTATGGAAATGCCCGAATATTATACTCAGTTCAATTATCAGAAAATGCTCAGTACGATGCAGCCTGTATATCCTCTGGTCAGCGGGCTTACCAACAATATGGTAATGAAAGCTCTCAGGGAAGTGTCCTGGATGATCGGTTCAATTCCCGACTGGCTTAACGATGATATCAGACGTGAGTATGGAGTTATAGGACTTGGAGAAGCTCTGAACAGAGTACATTTTCCAAAGAATAAAGAAGAACTTCGAGATGCTATAGAGAGACTCGCTTTTGATGAGTTTCTTCATTTTATTATCGATGTAAGTAAGATTAAAGAGAAGACTATAATGCTTTCGAATGGCCATAAGGTCACAGAGGAAGCAATTTCGAGAAGAGCGGGCTTCGAAGCGGGGCTTGGCTTTACGCTTACGGACGGTCAGAGAGCTGCTGTGGATGATATCGCAGCAGATATGAGTTCTGACCACGTTATGAACAGGCTTATTCAGGGTGATGTAGGTTCCGGAAAAACTGTGGTTGCTGCAGAAGCACTTTATATGGCAGCTGTATCCGGTTATCAGGGAGCACTGATGGTTCCGACCGAAGTGCTGGCAGAACAGCATTTTAACGAACTTACAAAGCTTTTTAAACCATATAAGTTGCGCGTCGGACTTCTGACCGGCTCACTTGCAGCTAAGGAAAGAAGACTGATCTATGAGAGACTTAAGAACGGCGAGATAGATATAATCGTCGGAACACATGCTCTTATTACGGAAAAGGTTGAGTATAAGAATCTTGGACTTGTCATAACCGATGAGCAGCACAGATTCGGAGTGAAGCAACGCGAAAGACTCGGGCTGAAGGGCGATATGCCGCATGTGCTTATCATGAGTGCTACACCGATTCCGAGAACTCTTGCTATTATTCTTTATGCTGATATGGATATATCGGTTATCAAAGAATTGCCGGCAGGAAGAAAACGTATCAAGAACTGCGTTGTAGGCACGGACTACAGACCTTCTGCTTATAAGTTTATAAGAAATGAGGTTGCAAACGGTCATCAGGCGTATGTCATATGCCCGATGGTTGAGGAGAGTGAAGCGGTTGATGCCGAAAATGTTGTAAATTATGCGGATGAACTTGCAGCTGCGCTCGGAGGATCGGTTCGTGTAAAGTTTCTTCATGGAAGAATGAAGGAGCAGGAAAAGCTTGAAGTAATGGAGAGTTTCCTCAAACATGAGACGGATGTTCTTGTTTCTACTACAGTAATAGAAGTCGGAATCAATAATCCGAATGCTACTGTAATGATGATAGAAAATGCCGAGCGTTTCGGTCTTGCGCAGCTTCATCAGCTGAGAGGACGCGTGGGAAGAGGAGATGCTCAGAGCTATTGTATATTTATAAATGTTAAAAAGTCGGATGAATCGGTCAAGAGACTTAAAGTTCTTGAGGATTCAAATGACGGCTTTTATATAGCGGCAGAGGATCTGAAACTGAGAGGACCGGGAGAGTTCTTTGGGATCAGACAGAGCGGAGATATTGCGTTCAGAGTTGCCGATATTTACAGCCATGCCGATATTCTGAGACGGGCACAGGAGGCTGCAATTAAATACGGAGGAATACTGGGAAATGAACAGTGACAACAAAAAGATAAAAACGTCGATTTTATTGATACTGATTGCGACAGCGATGCTTATCGGAGTATTAGGATATATATTCGGTCTTAAGAGAGGCAGAGCGGAAAATACAGATGAAGCTTCTACCGAAAAGACTACTACAGAAAGTGTGACGACAGCAGACTCAGAGGAAGAGAACGAGGAAATTACCGAAGAGAAGACAACCGAGGAGAAAACTACTGAAGCGAAAAAAGAAGACGGCAAGGAAGATAAGGAAGAAAAAGAAGATAAAGAGGAATCCAAGGCCGGTGAAGGTGCCATTTATGTTAAGGTTACCAGCGGTGCTCCGTGGGAAAAGGACGGTGGATACGGTTTTCAGTGTGATGTGATGATCAAGAATGATTCATCATCGGAATACGAGAACTGGGAGATCAGGGTTGCCGGTTTTAAGGACGCTGAGATTGAAAATATATGGAATGCAGAGTATAAGATCGAAGGAGATGAGATAATACTCACGCCGGTTGAGTTTAATAAGCATATAGCTGCCAAGAGTGAATACAAGGATGTGGGAATGATAGTTAATGTAAAGACTAAAGAAGACTGTAAGAATATAGCCAAGGGCGGTACACTTCTTGTAGGCGGCGAAGTTGTCGCCGAAGCAGATGCGGCAGAAAAAATACGTGAAGAGAAGAAGCAGGAACGTGAAGCTAAGAGAGAGCCGAGACCTGTGGAAGAGGGTACACCTCTTGATAATCACGGAAAGCTCTCAGTTAAAGGAACGGATATAGTTGATAAGAACGGTGAGAAATACCAGCTCAGAGGTGTAAGTACTCACGGTATTGCATGGTTCCCAGATTATGTAAACAAGGATGCTTTTCAGACACTCAGAGATGACTGGGGAGCAAACATGATCAGACTTGCAATGTATACTGATGAAGGCGGCGGATATTGTACTGACGGAGACAAGGATAAGCTTAAGTCACTTGTATCCGACGGAGTAGATTATGCGACCGAGCTTGGAATGTATGTTATAATCGACTGGCATGTACTTCATGATCTTAATCCTATGAAGAATGTGGATGAAGCAAAGAAGTTCTTTGAAGAAATGTCATCCAAGTATGCGGATAATGATAATGTGATCTATGAGATCTGTAATGAGCCAAACGGAAGTACAACATGGGAAGATATAAAGGAATATGCTGATATCATTATCCCGATCATCAGAAAGAATGATAAGGATGCGATTATTATAGTAGGTACACCGACCTGGTCACAGGATGTAGATACTGTAATTTCCGATCCTGTAACAGGTCAGGAAAATATAATGTATGCGGTACATTTCTATGCCGCAACTCATAAGGAAAATATAAGAAGCAAGGCAAAGGCAGCGCTTGATGCCGGTATCCCTGTATTTATTTCGGAATTCAGTATATGTGATGCATCGGGAAATGGCGGAATAGATTATGATTCTGCAGATGAATGGATGGATTTCATCAATGAAAATAATCTGTCATATTCCAGCTGGAGCCTTTGTAATAAGAATGAAACATCAGCTCTGATCGCACCTGAATGCAGCAAGACTTCGGGCTGGACAGATGATGAGCTTTCAGAGACAGGACAGTGGCTTAAGGATACTATTTCCTCGAAGTAAAATGCCATATGGAAAATATGTCGGAGGATGAAATATGAGAGTTATAGCAGGAACGAGAAGGAGTCTTCCACTTAAATCGGTTGAAGGAATGGATACGAGACCGACGGCGGACAGATATAAAGAAACACTTTTTAATGTAATCCAGGACTATGTTCCGGGAAGCAGATTTCTTGATCTTTTCTCCGGGAGCGGTGCTATCGGAATCGAGGCGCTTTCGAGAGGAGCAAAGCATGCAGTTCTTGTAGAGAACGGAAGAGAAGCGCTTAAATGCATAAAGGAAAATGTACATTTTACAAAATTTGAGGATGAAGCTGATATCCTGAGAAGCGATGCAGTCGGTTATGTCAGAAGCCTTCCTAAGGTTGATTTCGATGTAATATTCATCGATCCGCCTTATAGCAAAGGCCTTGAGAGGGATGTTCTTCTTGCACTCGACAAGAAAGAATTCAAGAATCCCGATGCCATAATCATAGTTGAAGCAATCGGGGATGAAGATTTTGAATATCTGGATGATACAAAGTTTTATATTTTTAAGGAAAAGAATTACAGAACAAACAAACATGTCTTTATGAGAATCAAGGAGGATGAGAAATGATAAGGGCAATATATCCGGGGAGTTTCGACCCTATAACTCTGGGGCATATGGACCTTATTGAGAGGTCGGCAAGGGTGTTTGATGAGCTTATAGTATGTGTATTAAATAATGCCGGAAAAAAATCTCCATTGTTTTCTCTTGAAGAACGTGTTAAGATGTTAGGTGATGTTACGTCCGGTTTTTCGAATGTAACAGTTGCCAGTTCGGATGGACTTCTGGTTGATTTTGCGAAGGAGAATGATGTAAGCATCATCGTTCGCGGACTCAGAGGAGTTAATGATTTCGATTTTGAGCTTTCGATGGCTCAGGCCAATAAAACTATTTCTTCAAAAATTGAAACAGTTTTCATGGCTACGGATCCGGGGCTTTCTTATATCAGTTCATCTATGGTAAAGGAAATTGCCAGCTACGGAAAGTCGGTTAAGGATCTGGTTCCGGAATTAGTTCTACACAAGGTAGAGGAAAAGTATAACATCTTATGATTACAAATCACAGGAGGATTTAAAAATGGGTAAAAAGGGCGTAGAAGAGATGATCGATGAGATCGAGGTATTTATCGGTAATTGCAAATACCAGCCTCTTTCTTCTAACAAGATTGTTGTTCCTAAGGAAGAACTTGAAAGGATGCTCAGCGAATTAAAGCTTAAGCTTCCAAGTGAGATCGAGAGATGCAAGAAGATAATGAGGAACAAGGAAGCTATACTTGCTTCGGCAAGAACCCGTTCAGACGCTATAATTTCAGAGTCTGTAAATGAGGCAAATCGTCTTGTTGATACGAATCATATTACAGAGCTTGCAAATATTCGTGCAGATGAGATCGTTACAGCGGCACGCAATCAGGCACAGCAGATACTTGACGATGCAAATGCAGAGGCTAAGGAAGTAAGACTCGGAGCAATGGCTTATACAAAGCAGAAGCTTTCGGAAATGAGAGACTTCATGTCAACAACACTTGAGGCAGAGAATGAGCATTATAAGACTCTCTGTGACAGTCTTGAGAATAATCTTTATACACTCGAGAATAATCTCGGTGAGATTGATACAAGTATCGATCTTATTAACGGAAATGATATTCAGGTTCCACAGCAGCCGCAGCAGCAGTATAGCCAGCCACAGCAGCCATCATATGACGAAGAAGACGAGGATGAATATGAAGACGATGAAGACTTCGACGATGATGACTATGATGATGACGACGATTACGATGATGATGACGACTTCCTTGATGAGTAAATAGACTATTAAACCCCGCATATGTTGCGGGGTTTTCTTTATATCAACGGTATATTGTCTGTTTGACGAACTGGATGTTTATATTGTCTGTAAGATAGATCAGATATTTTATTGGAACCTTATGTTTGACCTGAGTTCGGTTGGGAGAGTTATTCCTGTCTTATCGTATACGATCTGATCATAGACATCTGTAGTTCTGCAATCAATCTGCCATGAATCCCGTGACAGGCTGTCCTCCGCTTTATAAGCGGATTTTTTGTTTATTACAGTCAGGTCGTTTGAGTTCGATATTTCCTCAAGTATCTTGGATGCACTTTTCCGCATTGCAAGGAGATTTGCATATTTAATAGGAGCAAACTGAACAGGAGGCTCCTTTATTCCAAGGGCTGTATGCAGTAGCAGTCTGCAGACTCTTGTCATTGTGAGATTTCTCGTTTTCATATAATCCTTTAAAGAATCGTAGTCTGTCGGATAGTTAAGCTTCATAAGTCTGTTGCAGAGCTCTTCGTTCATTCCGTATATGGTTTGAAGCTCTTCCGGATCGGAAGTCCTAATTTTACCGATAATGTAAGGCAGTATATCGGAATCCGTTACAGATGGAGCATGAAGATACTTATCTATAGCGGAAAGAGCCTGAGCCGGCATATTGTCTGAGAGAAGACTTATAAGCGCTGTGTCCTCTATACTGCCGCCTTCGGATGCACATTTAGTATTATCCATAAATTCTCTGATAGCTGTAGCAGAGGAATAGTTCCCGGCCATTTCGCTGCTTCCGTAATCTGCGCCTTTTCTTGGTATGAAAACAGGCTTCAGAGCTAAGTTATATTTCTTTATTGATATAAGATATTCGAGAGCAAGTATGTTGTTTGAGGTTGAAAGGTATTTACCATCCGAACCTGTAAAATCCTTAAATGCATTTATCCGTGCAAGAGGATAAGCCTGTCCGTCTGAAAGATACCGGGACAGGAGGCTTTTATACTCTTCAGGCTCATCAAAAAGGATGTCTGACGTTTTCAGAAGTTCGGCTGATACTGATCCGTGTTCTGTGGAGTTTTCTTCTATCCCGAATGCTATATAGTCGCAATTAAGCTGTGAAAGCATGTTTACTCCGCATGCCGCAAAACGACCTGCATCAGAGGTTGCCCATATTACAGGCATTTCAAATACAATATCGGCGGAACAGAGGGAAGACTCTGCACGCGTATATTTATCGAATACAGCAAGAGATCCTCGTTGTACGTAGTTTCCGCTCATGCAGATGATGACGCAGGTTTCTTCACCGGTTTCTTCAGTGACCTTACGTCTGGCTTCTTCAATAAGATATGCATGTCCGTTATGAAATGGATTGAATTCCGCGATTACTCCGATAAGCTTCATTATGCTCTCCAAAAAATATATATCATTCTACAATATTTAGTAAAAAAATCTAAAAATGCTCGAAATTCGAGCTTATTTTGTTATTAAAAGAATAGCATTTTTTTATCTGCTATGCTATACTGATTTTTGTCTTATGGAGATAAAAAACTGTAATTTACATTTTTGCGGAAATATTATCCGCGTATTTATGAGGAGGCAAGATGGCTAACGAAGAGAAAATTAAGGCACTTGATGCCGCACTTGCACAGATTGAAAAGCAGTATGGCAAGGGCTCGGTTATGAAGCTTGGTGACAATACCAAGAATATGAATATAGAGGTTGTTCCGACAGGATCGCTCAGTCTTGATATCGCACTTGGTGTAGGTGGTATGCCGAGAGGAAGAATCATCGAGATTTACGGACCTGAATCAAGTGGTAAGACCACAGTTGCACTTCATGTTGTATCTGAGGTTCAGAAAATGGGCGGAATTGCAGGATTCATCGATGCTGAGCATGCACTCGATCCAGTATATGCAAAGAATATAGGCGTAGATATAGATAATCTTTATATTTCACAGCCGGATAACGGTGAGCAGGCACTTGAGATTACGGAAACTATGGTAAGATCCGGTGCGGTTGATGTTATCATCGTTGACTCGGTTGCTGCACTTGTTCCGAAGGCAGAAATCGACGGTGAGATGGGAGACAGCCATGTGGGTCTTCACGCAAGACTTATGTCTCAGGCACTCAGAAAGCTTACAGCAGTTATCAGCAAGACAAACTGCGTGGTTATCTTTATCAATCAGCTTCGTGAGAAGGTTGGTGTTATGTTCGGAAATCCAGAGACAACAACAGGTGGACGAGCACTTAAGTTCTATGCTTCTGTAAGACTTGATGTTCGTCGTATTGAATCTCTCAAGGCTCAGGGCGAGGTTGTAGGTAACAGAACAAGAGTTAAGGTAGTAAAGAATAAGGTTGCTCCTCCTTTCAAGGAAGCTGAATTCGATATTATGTTCGGTAAGGGTATCTCAAAGGTCGGCGATATCGTAGATCTCGCATCTGCATGTGACATAATAGTTAAGTCCGGTGCATGGTATTCATATCAGGGCAATAAGATCGGACAGGGAAGAGAAAATACAAAAGCATATCTTCTTGAAAATCCGGAGATAATGAATGAAATCGATGGACTCGTAAGAGCACATTACGGAATAGGAGCAGGATCTGATGCAGCTGAGACTGATACAGAGTAACAGATTCAAATATTACAGGGCATATATAGATGAGGTCTATATAGGCCCTGTTTATTCTAATGACCTGAAGAAGGCGGAAATAGATCAGGATGAGATGTCTCAGGCTCAGGAGGGCTCTGAAACCATACTCACAGCAGAGATTGAAGATGCTGAAGGTGAGAGACTATATTCCGTTGTATACAGCAAGGCATTTGAAAAATATGCGGCACTTCTCGCGGGAGCTGAATATTCGGCTTTCGATATCAGATTTAAAATGAAGCAGAAGAATTACAGTGAGAGGATAATCGATGAGGTTATCGATACGCTCTACAGAGAAAGATATCTCGACGATAAAAGATATGCTGAAAGCTATATAAGAAGCTATTCGAAGTCGAAAAGCAGAACACTCATTATTAAAGAGCTTGAGTATAAGGGGATTGAAGGTGACTGGCTGTACGATATTTTAGATGAGGTCTATGAGGATGAGGGAATAGATAAAGAAGAGGTTATAAGAACCCTTATCGAAAAGAATTATCGCGGGCAGGACCTGAAGGATGAGAAGGTAAAAAGAAGGGTTGCCGCATTTCTCATGAGGAAGGGCTTCAGCTTCAGCGACATTAATTCGTACTTGACATAATGTGGTTTAGCATTTAATATATAAATGTTGTACATAAGGGTATGAATATATGTACATTTTGTACAATAAAAACTAAATAAAGGAGGTGCTCCTGTGGAAACAGTTGCTATTATCATCTGTGCTGTCGTAGTTATCGTAGCTGCTGTCGCTGCCTGGTTTGCCGGTATTGCTTACAGAAAAAATATCGCTGAAGCAAAGATCGGAAAGGCTGAAGACAAGGCTCGTGATATTATAGATGAAGCTCTCAGGGATGCCGAATCCAAGAAGAGAGATATACTTCTTACTGCAAAGGAAGAAGCTCTCAAGACGAAGAATGACATCGAGAAGGAAGTTAAGGATCGTCGTTCAGAGATTCAGCATATGGAGAAAAGGGTTCTGCAGCGTGAGGAGAATCTTGACAAGAAGAGTGATGCTATGGAAAAGAAAGAGCAGTCACTTGCTTCTAAAGAAGCTAATCTTGCAAAGAAACTTGCTGCCGCTGATGAGCTTATGGCAAAGAGAGAACAGGAACTGGAAAGAATATCCGGACTCACCTCTGAACAAGCAAAGGAATACTTGCTTAAGTCTGTTGAAGACGATGTAAAACACGAAACAGCGATAATGATCAAGGAAATGGAATCCAGAGCGAAGGAAGAAGCCGATAAAAAGGCTAAGGAGTATGTCGTTGGTGCTATACAGAAATGTGCCGCTGATGTTGTATCGGAGTCGACAATCTCACTTGTACAGCTTCCTTCAGATGAAATGAAAGGAAGGATCATCGGTCGAGAGGGCCGTAACATCAGAGCTCTCGAGACGCTTACCGGTGTCGATCTTATCATAGACGATACTCCGGAAGCAGTAGTTCTTTCAAGCTTCGATCCTGTAAGACGTGAAGTTGCACGTATTGCACTTGAAAAGCTTATCGTTGACGGAAGAATTCATCCTGCCAGAATCGAGGAAATGGTTGAGAAGGCTAAGAAAGAAGTCGAGACCATGATGCGTGAGGAAGGTGAAGCTGCCGCACTTGAGGTAGGTGTTCACGGACTTCATCCGGAGCTTATAAAGCTTCTCGGAAGAATGAAGTTCAGAACAAGCTATGGTCAGAATGCACTGAAGCATTCTGTAGAAGTTGCTCAGCTCAGCGGACTTATTGCAGGCGAGATAGGTGAAGATGTAAAGCTTGCTAAACGTGCAGGACTTCTGCATGATATCGGTAAGTCAATTGATCATGAGATGGAAGGATCTCACGTTTCTATCGGTGTTGATCTTTGTAGAAAATACAAAGAGAATAGTGTTGTCATTAATTCAGTTGCTTCACATCACGGGGATTGTGAGGCAGAAAGTCTTATAGCATGTATAGTACAGGCAGCTGATACAATTTCAGCAGCAAGACCTGGTGCAAGACGAGAGACACTTGAGACATATTCTACAAGACTTACAAAGCTTGAGGATATTGCCAACGAATTTAATGGTGTCGATAAATCCTTTGCTATTCAGGCAGGAAGAGAGATCAGGGTAATGGTAGTTCCTGAACAGGTTAGTGATGCTGATATGGTAATCCTTGCACGTGATATTTCGAAGAAAATCGAAGATGAACTCGAATATCCGGGACAGATCAAGGTTAGTCTTATCAGAGAATCAAGAATCACTGATTATGCTAAATAGTATTTTAGGCTGTCGCTTATGCGGCAGCCTTTTTTCTATTTATTTTTTTACAATATTTTATTCAATTGATCCGGTAATATTGTATTTTGAAGGTGGATATGTTAGTATCTTTTCTACATTGAAATCTTATAGTTTATGGTGAATTTCATGAATAAATCAACAATAAAAAAATCATATTTTCTGATAGTATTATTTTTTTCTATCATGATGATAACAGTTATTGTTCATGCTGATGAATATGAGTATGATCCGGAGGGACGTCTGACTAAAGTTATTCATGATGATGGCAGTTATACAGAGTATGAATATGATGCGAATGGAAACATTATTTCAATAAAGGATGTTCAAAGTAAGGATTCAGAGACATCACAGGAACAAACAAGTGAAAATGTATCTGAAAGTAATACTGAAACTCCGAAAAAGGATGACAGTAGTAATACTGAAGAAAAAAATACAAGTGAACAAAGTACAAATGAACAGAATACAAGAGATAATGTTACGACAGAAAAATCAACTGTTACGGAAATGAGTACTGAAGTAAATACTGAAGATTATACCGAAGGAGAAAATGCAGATAATTCAGAGACCATCACAGAGAATAATACGGAAGGTAATTCGGATAGTATTATTACGGAGAAGAAGACAGAAGATTTAAAAAACAATACAGATTCTGATAATAGAAATAAATCTGATACAAACACATCGACAGGTGATATCAATCAACCTGTCTTGTTGTTAATGTTAATGGTAATATCAATAGTTTTAGTATTATTGATCATAAATAAAAAAAGTAAAAATTGGGTAGACAGGGATAAGCAGAAGAAATGAATCTATGGAGTGTTAATCAGAGAATTATTGCGATGACTATGGCGTTTATTATGCTGCCATGGTCTTCTTTTAATGACTTGAGACTTGATTTTGGAAGTGTTGAATTTAATATCGTCAGTGATGAAACTACGGCATCTAACACCGATGCCATAGAAATCAATGATAACGAAACGACAGATACGCTCTATCCGGATTATGGTAATGATATTTACGATGATGTGGATGATATTATCAAAAAATACAATACGGATAAATCATTAGGTACAGATAATACAGTTATTGGAATTGAGGGGGATGACAATAAAGACAATAATGAGGAATATAAAGAATTTAATCCATTTGAAGAGTCTTATGAAATAATTAATCAGAATTATACACTTGAAGATGACATTACGATAGATGGAAGTCTTGTTGTCGAATCCGGTGAATTAAATCTTAATGGGCATGAGCTGAACATATCAGGTGATTTAATACACAAGTCAGGAAGAATAAACATAAATGGAGGAGTGCTTACAGTTAATGGATCGTACAGGATGCAGAGTTATGAAATACTTAGCTCTAAAGAACAAACCTTCAGGTATAAAAATGGAAGTTCATATCTTATTATGAACAATCCTAACGACATCGTTAATGTCAAAAAGGATATGATCATTTGGATTCAGAACAGTAATAAGAAAAACCTGACAGCTGGAGTTTTTAATATTGGCGGTAATCTTGAGTTTAATAAAGGATGTGGAACAGAAGCATTTTTAAGTTGGACTGATTTTAAACTCTGCATGAACGGAAAAGAAGATCAGAGAATTATATCAAATGGATATAATTATATAACAATAGCCAATCTTAAATTGGATTCTGCAGGTAAAATAATCTCTGACGGAGATATTACTATTCTTAATACCATAGAATCAGATATTGAAGATGTATATGAAGGTCAACTTACCATAAAATCAAGTAGATATGGTTCTTTTAAAGGATCGGGTTTTAGCGGTGATTTGATTATTGAAAATGCCATTTTTGATTCGGATTATATTATTGGTGGAAATATTACATGTAATTGTAATATCGTTATTAACCGCGACAAATCATTAACAGTACAAGGTGATATTGAAAATAATGCTCAGTTATCAGTATATGGAAATTTAGCAGTTGAAGGAAATTATAATGGATATTACAAACATAGTGATATAAAAGATGGTTCTATAACTATTGGTATAAATGGAAAAGTTGAAATAAATGGAAATGCATCATTTAATGATTACGCTTCTTTATATTTTTTGGATGATACATCTGAAGCAACTATATATGGTGATTTATCTTTTAAGGATTCTAAATACGGAGATTATTCTAGAGGAACTCTATATTTAGGCGGTGATTTTAAGGCCGACTATTTCAAAGCCAGATCATTAAATACAATTGTATTTAATGGTGACAGGCTACAGACAATAATGGTTAAAGATGTTTGTGAATTTGGTAAGATCAGACTGGAAAATCACAGTGAAGAGGGTATTGTTTCAAAGAATATTTTTAATAAAAATGAAATTGAAATAATTGACTGCAATTTTAGATATGATGGATTTACCGGTGTTGAAGGATATGTTCTTGATGAAAATGAGTCTATAGATGGAGATTTAATCATTGTAGGTGGAGAGATGGATTTGAACGGTCACACTTTAGACGTAAAGGGTGATCTTATTCTGATGGCAGGAACATTAAAAATAAATAAAGGAAAACTGTTGGTTGAAAAGGATTTCAGACAACAGAACAGAATCGATAATAACGGTGAGTATTCATATGGATTATGTGAAAGCAAAATCATAATGAATAATCCGGAAGATATTATTGATATAAGTGGGGATTGTTTTAATTCGATTAATAAAGGAATGAGCAATAACATAACGGATGGAACGATAAAACTTGGTGGTGATTATACTGAATGCCAGGGAGCGTCAGATTATTTCTTTTATCCATTTACCAATGCACGCTTAGTATTGACAAGAAATGATCATAGTTTGAAAAATTTCAGTTCATATAATATCAATACTATTTCCATAACAAATCTATATGTAGAAGAGAATAAAGAAGTTGAAGACGATGATGATGAGTTTTTTGTGTCCGGAAACAAATTAATCATCAAATCATTTATATATCCCGGTGATGCGGTCTTTAAGAATGCAATAACAATTGATAAAAATGCACATATTATCGGGAATAAGATTAATGGAAACATAACTTTCAATGCAGATTTTAACGGAGTTTATAATAAAAATGAAGTATCTGCTCCTGATGAAATACTTACTGTGACCGGAGAAGTATACGGAGAAAATATTAATATTAATAATAGAATTGTTGTAAATGGAATTCTTTCAGGATTTTGTAAAATTAATAAGAATACCATAGTAAACGGTACTTTAAAGGGTACTCAATATATTTATGAAGATGTAACAGTAAACGGTGATGCGGATATTAGTAACGCCAAAATCGGAAAAGCTAAACTTACTGTTTCAAATAACGTAAAAATGTTTTCACCGGATATATTAGATGAAGATGCATATATTTATGTAGGTGGTGATTTTACAGGTTACGGAAGCTATACGAAATTATCAAAGGGTACTATTGAAATAAAAGGTGATGCAAACTTAAATGGTTATCACTCAGATGGACAGAATAAGATTATTCTATCAGGAAATACAAAACAGGTAGTAATTACAGACAATAACGCTGATCTTTCGATTCTTGAACTTGCAAATACAAGCAAAGAAGGAATTTATAGTGAAGGAATTCTGGGTTATCGGCAGCTTATCAAAAACAATACAAAACTTGAGTATTCTTATGGAAATATTATCGAAGAAGGCATTCTGTCAAAAGATACCACATATGAAGGTGAATGCTTTTTTGTTGAAGGTGTACTTGATCTGAATGGACATACACTGACAATAGATGGTGACCTTAATCACTTAAACGGAACAATCAAGATTAACGGCGGAAAGCTCTTAGTAAAGGGTAGTTTAAGAGAAATACTGGATTTGAAATATTTAGGCTCTTACAATGATGAATTTCGAAAAGGTAAGGGCGTAATTGTCATGCAAGATTCCGATGATGTTTTGGACATAGATGGTGATCTGATTCTTTATAATGATAGTACGATAAACCAGATAAACTCCGGTAAAGTATATGTTGGTGGTGAATTTTTATCATATTCGACCTATTACCTAATTGGTGATACACAGTTCATATTTGATGGAACTACAGATCAGAAGTTTCATCATTATGGTAAGATTCCAAGTATGGAAATTAATACCGAAGGACGATTTGATGTTTATGTTGGTCCAAATTTTTGTGTAATGAACGAACTTAAGGGGGCATGTAGAAATATAAGTGGTATTGCATTGAATGTAAAATCACTTAATATCATAGAAGATGGTTTTAATGGTGATATTAAGCTCACAGGGGAAGATAAACTCACCAAAGATATACAAATTAATGGAAACCTTAAGATCAGTAATAAACTCGATACAAATGGATATTCATTATATGCCCAAAGTATGACTATAGAATCAGATAAAGGCTGTCTTATAATGGATAATGACAGTAGCTATGTGGGCTTATCAGGTTATTTATCTATTTCGGGTCAAAACACTACACTAACAGCCGGTACAATAGAAGTAACCGGAGGTCTTGATGTATCAGCTGCAAAGAATCTTAAGGCTGCAGGAAGTAATAGGATTATAGTTAATAGATATAGAGATAGAATAGCCGGCATTAAAGGCCAAAGAACAGCTGATTCTAAGCTCAATACATTGATACTCCGTGGACATGAATCTGAATTTGAATTGAATACAAGTCCTGAAAAGATAGCAAATGAGATTATATATGAATATGAGACAAAGCCTATAAACAAAGTTGAAAATGTTAATGTCAGTGAAATAAGTGCTACTTCTGTTAAACTGTCATTTGATGATAAAAATGTAGATGTTACATCCGGATATCAGATAATGAGAGACGGAGAGGTAATTGGCATTACGAGTTCAGCTGAATATGTAGATAAAAATCTCAGTCCGGAAACTGAATATGAATATAAAATAGTCGTATTTGGAAAGTATGGAGATTTGTCTCCTGAGTCAGAGACTATATCTGTTACTACACAGAAAGATACGACTGCGCCGACTGCACCGGATGGAATAAAAATCAAATCAAGAAGCGGAAAAGCCATTACTATTGCATGGTGGAAATCGATTGATGATGTTGGTGTAGAGGGGTATAGGATATATAGAGACGGAAAGCTTATTGCAGATCTGAAGTCTGAAAACAATGATGAAAATGATGATAACTTATTAATGGAAGATTCGGAGGGATATCTATCTTATCGTGACGAAGACATAGATGCGAGTAATGAAGCTGCTTATGTGTATGAGATCGAAGCTTATGATGCTGCAGGAAATTCAAAGAAAAGCGAAAAATTATCAGCACAAAAAGCTGTACCTGATATTATAAGCGTATCACCGAATGAAAGAGATTATCTGTTAAACGGAAAAAATGAACTAAAAGTAACCTTTAAAAACTATGGAATTTATTCGAAGAATTCTGTAGATATAGAATACAGATATTATAATGAAGCTGATTCTGAATTTAAAAAGATAAATGAAGCTGCTTTGACACATAAACCAAGTGATTCAAAGGAGCTCACATTGGTATGCTCATTTGATACTTCAGAACTTAAGGAAAACAGAATAATTGTCAGATATACACTGACTGACATTGATGGATGCTCTGTAAATGAATATATCGATTATTATATTGATAATACGGCACCTCAGCCTGTTAAGATAAAAGATATTGAAGATAGAAGCGGAGTTATCAATCTAATGTGGGATGTATCTATTGAGAGTGATATAAGCCACTATGATATTTACAGATACATTTATAACGAAGATGATGAAAAAATGGTTTACAGGATGATAGGCTCTACATCATCTGTAAATGATAATACTTATGAAGATTCGGATGTTTTTGAAGGAGAAGATGTATATTATATAGTTTCTGCGGTAGATTATTCAGGAAATCACAGTGAGCTCAAGTATCCGGAGAGTATAACTGTCGGTGCTGATATTGTTCCGCCAGAGGTTGTGGGAATGAAACCATCTGCAGGGCGTGTATCTGACAGCGTTCATATCACTGCATCTGCAAAGGATAATAAAGCGGTAGATTGCATCAGATTTTATTGCAGATGGTCTGATGAAAACGGTTTCAATGATGTTGTCAGCAGTGGAACCGGAAATGATTTGTCCGAAATTATATCTGATGATGGTATGCTGATTGATACTGTAGGTGTATCGGAGCCGAAGAAGAGTATATATGCGGAAACCGAGTGGAACACAAAAGAAATCCCGGATGGAATCTATCAGGTAAAAGCTGTAGTTGTAGATACTTCAGGAAATGATTGTGTAGAAGTGTTTTCAAGAAGGTATGTTGTTGATAATACAGGTATATCGACTATTGAAAATATTAAAGCTTCTGCGGGATCAACGTATGTTCAGCTGACATGGGATGATGTATCAGATACTGATTTTTCTTATTTTTCAGTTTTGCAGCTTGGCAATGATGGAAACTATTCAGAAATACAGAAGGTGTATGATTATACAGGATGTACTATAGATGGACTCGAACCTCTTAAGAATTACTCCTTTAAGGTTGCAGGAGTTGATGATCTCGGCAATGTAGGGGAGTATTCTGATGCTGTTGGGATAAAAACAGTAAGAGATGATAAACCACCGATAATCAACAGTATTTATCCTGCACAGGGCAGAGTAAATAATACAATAAATCTTGTGATTTCAGCAAAAGACAATGCTTCACTTAAAGAAGCTGCCTGGAGCTGGTCTTTTGATGGAAAGAATTATACAGAATTATCCAGACAAACCGGTGAAGGAGCTTCTTTTGATTACAGATATGCATTTGATATATCAGATGGGGAATTGTTTCCAGAAGGAAGTATCTTCATCAAATCTGAGTGTTTTGATGCTGAGGGAAATAAGAATTCCCTTATGAAAGATGATAGGGAAATAGTTGCGGAATATATAATAGACAGAACTGCACCGGGAATACCAAATGGATTTAATGCAAGAGCAAATGAAGGAAATATAGAACTGTCATGGGACAATGGCAACGAGGAAGATATAGCATCTTATCGTATATATAAGGCTGAAAAAATAAATAACACAAATAGTTTTGGTATTTACAGAAAACTAGCAGATGTTGAAAGTCTTAATTATTTTGATACTGATATAGAAAGTGGAAAAGCATATAGTTACCAGATTGAATGCATAGATCTTGCAGGCAATATCAGTAAGAGAAGTGATTCGGTTTATGTAACCGCACTCCCTGATAATACTATTCCTGAAATTAGAGGAGTATCTCCCAAAGATCATATGACTATAGGCCCCGTTTCGGAGATAACATATTTTGTTACTGATAATAGTTATCTCGGAAGTCTATCTGTATATATAAGACCATCAGAGTCGGATTCTGAATGGACTAAAGCATATGAAAAGAATAATCTTTCGGGGATGTATGTACAGGATTCATTCATACAGGATTGCTCTGATTATGATGAAGGATTATATGATTTTAAGTTTGAAGTCAAAGATAGGGCAGGTAACAGAGGTAATGAGTTTATAAGAACGTATTACCTCGATAAAACACCGTGTACAGGTACTATCAAAACAGAAGATAATGATAATAAGAATCTTATTAAGTTAAATCTTAATATTGATTCATCCTTGGATTACAGTCATTTTGAAGTTTTCAGATGTGAATTTGATGATGCATCCACAGATCTGGAATTTAAAAAGAAAGCTGTCAGTATAGGCAAATCATATAACATCGATCATACATTTGAAGATAAATCAGCAAAGTCAGGTGTTCGCTACAGATATGCTGCTAAAATATTTGATTATAATGGAAATATAAGCTGGAGCAATATCGTAAATGATAGATTCATTATGATAGATAGGGAAGCTCCGGTAATCCATACAACTGATAAGATAACCGCTATAGCCGGACGCTCCTTTATGCTGTCGGCTGGGGCATCAACAGATAATGTTAAGATTAAAAGTTTTATCTGGGATGTCGGAGATAAAGCTCCTCTTTCCGGTGCTTATACTGAATATAAATATGATAAGGCAGGAATGTATAAAATAAAGCTAACGGTAACTGATACATCAGGTAATAGTAAAGTGAAAACTATTGATGTTGATGTTAAAGAGAATAATAACTCGGGATTATGTAAGGTCGTAGTAACTGATAGTTCAGGAAGACCGTTGCCTTATTCCAATGTTTATATAAATGCTCCGGGGGATAGTGATCGCTTTTTTATGACTGATGAAAGAGGTGAACTCTATCTTGCATATAAAGCCGGAAAATACAGAATAGCCGCATATAAAGATGGATATCTTCCAAGAGAAGAAGAAACAGAGATTATCAATACAGAAACTTCAATATGTAAGATAGAACTTGAGAGTGGTGAGGTTGTAGTAGGTGATTTTGAAATTCATAGGATGTCACTTCAGGAGATTGTAGATTCCGGAGTAGACGTAAGCGATCCTGCAAATCTCAATACTTTTACATTTAAGACAACACTAACATTTGAAAAAAGACCGATCCCGATCATTGTGGATGAAACTCCGGGAGAAATGTATACGCCTACACATATTGACAGAACCGGTAGCGGGGGTTCTACAGATCCTCATTTTGGAGAAGGTCCCGGAGAAGGAGACAAAGTCGCTGCAACATATATTCATCAGACGGTAAATGGTGTGCCGTCACCTACGCCGGTGCCTATAATTGCGATAATGTCAACAACTCAGACTGTGTCATGGTTGAAGACGATGTATTCTGCTAATCTTACGATAATGAATGCAGCAGATAGTAAATATGTTATTGAGGATGCCGTGGGAAGCATAGAACTTCCTGATGGTGTAAGTTTAGTGCGCCTTGGTGATGGTTCATCAGATGCGTCAGGTTCTCAAATATCCGCTGATACAGAAAAAGTTGATATGGGAAGTATAGCCGGTCAGGAAATGAAGCGAGTAAGCTGGGTGATTAAAGGGGATAAGTCCGGTTCATATCAGATTAAGGCTCGATTTGACGGAACACTTTTACCTTTTAATGTGCATGTTGAGAAATCATTTATAGCTGAACAGACTATGGAGGTTGAACAGGCGGACGTCGAGATACTTGTTATGCCTGAATCCGCAGCATATATAGATGAGGATTATTATATACATTACATGATCACCAATAAGGGTGATGAACCGTTGTATAATTTCACAACAAGTATCGGTGATTACAGACTTCCGAATGATAAAAGTGTAGTTCGCACGATGAATCCCAAAACCGGAGAAATTGGCGCTCCGGAGATTTCAGGTGGAGGAATAAAATTCATTCTTTCAAAGGATGAGCAGATATGTCAGATGCCTGTTTTATCTGGAGAGGATACGGTCACTATTCCGGTACTATATCCGAATCAGCCGATAATGGGTACATGGAAGAAGGGAGAAGGAAATTCCGAGGAATATGGAATGACAGGAGATCCTGTTACTGAGTATTATGTACTCACAAAGACAATAACTGAAGTTATTGAGGGGGCAAACCTTGGAGTAAAGGTTCGTATTGAACCTATTGGATCACATGTATCAAAAGTGATCAGAACATTTTTCCGTGAAAAAGATATAGTTGTCCAAACAGGTGACCCGGTTGATATGACAACCGGCGCCTTTCAGGATGGGTATAATGCATTAACTTTGTCCGGAAGAGCTGAATTAACATATAACCTCAGCTATGATTCTTTGTTTGCGGATGATAGCAATATCTCGCCAAGCAGGCTTTCTGTAGGACAGGGATGGTATAGTAATTTTGATTCGCATATAGTAGAACAGAATGGACTGATAAAATATTATATAAATCCATATTGTTATACACTCTTTATAACCGAGGATTCTTATAGTGGAATAATCTATGGTGAATCGGAGTCTGACGAAGAAACTGCAACACCTTCGGATGCAACTCCATCGGACGCTGTATCCGTTAATGCTTCGCCTACTGATGCCGAAATCAGTAATGCACAAATAGTTCTTTCTGATTCAGAGTATTTTAAAAAAGATAAAAAATATGTTCCTGTTACACATGGGATGGAAGGATTCAGTATAATTAGGCATTCCGATGGCACATATTCACTGGAATCACCAATCGATGAAGCTATTGATTATGACGACCAGGGTCGAATAAATGAAATCCGAATGGAAAACGGAAGTGTAACGGTATTTGACTATAGTGACAAAAAGACTGAAATAACAGAAGTTCAGTCAGGAAATAAGATAATATTAAATTATAATGAACAAAACAGGATATCTTCAGTGTCAGATGGAGGTGACAGAAATACATATTTTGAATATGATGATGCGGGAAATCTGGTAAAGATTATCGATGCACAAGGTAATTCTATAACTTATGAATATGATTCTGATCATCATATAATTTCAGAAAAGAATACTGAAGGTGAAACATTTATAGTAAATACTTTTGATAATAACGGCCGAGTGGTAACTCAGACCGATTCTTATGGTGCGACATTTAGTTATTCATATATAGAGGATAGTTCCGGAAAGCTGACGGTTACAGCTGTTAAGAAAGCTGAAGGATATCCGGATGATGTAACTACTGTTGTCTCAGATCTTAAGGGAAATGTTATTGAAACAACATATGGTTCCGGTGCAAAAGAATCATATACATATGACAATAAGGGAAATATTACAAGCGTAACAAATAGTTATGGAAATACCACAATGCTTGAATATGATTCGGAAGACAGACTGGTGTCATCTTCCGGTATCGAAGGAAGGAACTATTCTATATATTATGATGATAATGGCAATGTAATCTCCATTAAAACTAATGAAGGAGACGATGCAAGCTATACTTATGATTCTGAAAACAGATTGATATCATCAAAAATTCTAGGGGCAGAGACGCAATATACGTATGATACGGACGGGAATGTATTGACTGAAAATCGAGTTGGAAAAGGGTTGAAGGAGTATGAAATAAAGAATGGCTCACTTAATTCTACTGTAGATGAACTCGGAAATAAAACTATATATAGATATGATGCAGCAGGCAATCTGACAGAACTGACGGATCCTTATGGAAATAAGCATCTGTTTACTTATAATGCCATAAACCAAAAGACCGCATACACAGATTCTCTGGGTAATACAACAAAGTATACATATGATTCATATAATAATCTTACATCAGAGACGGATCCGCTGGGAAATACATATCGATATGAATATAATACAGCCGGAAATCTGACTAAGATGATAAGGCCTGATGATTCAGAAGTTAGTTTGTCATATGATATGGCAGGAAATGTATCAGAGATGATATATCCGGATGGAAGTTCTATAGGATTTAGTTATGACATAAACGGTAATAATACAGGTATTACTTATCCTGATGGAAGTGTTGAAGAATATATCTATGATAAAAACAATAATCTGATTGCGTCTAAAGACAAAAACGGAAATATGACAGAGTATGCAGTTGATTATTCTCTTGAAAAGACATCATCATTCAAAGACATATATGGAAATGTACTAAGTTACAATTTTGATAGCAATGGAAATATCAGTTCAGTAAATCATTCACAGGGTTTTGACTATAATTATTCTCATGATATAGCTGGAAATATCCTCGGTGTAACAGACACTCAGGGACATATAACAAGTTATGAGTATAATGAATGGAATGAGCTTGTAAAGGAAACTGATTATAGGGGAAATGTTACAGAATACTTCTATGATGCTGCAGGAAACTGTATTGAAAAGAAACTTCCTACAGGCCTCGATATTCATTATACCTATGATAAGAATTATAATGTCAGCAAAGTATCAACCACAGTAAGCGGTAAAGAGATATCTGAATCTTATACTTATGACAGTATGGGGAATATGCTTACATATACTGATACCATGGGCAGAGTTACAACGTACACATATGATAAGTGCAATCGTCTTTTAACCGAGAAGGGTCCTGATGAAATAACATTAAGCTATTTCTATGACTGCCTCGGAAATCTCACAAAGGTAACTTCATCAGATCAAAAAAACGTGTCATTGGAGTATGACTCTATGGGACGTGTCGTTTCTATGACTCAAACAGGCAGTATTGAGGGAGAATCAAAACTATATAAGTATTCTTATGATCAGATGGGAAGACTTGTATCTACAATAGATCCGATGAATAGTGAAACTTCACAAAGTTACGATATCCTTGGGAATATTACATCTACTAAAGATGCTGAAGGAGGAGTAACATCATACAGTTACGATGATACAGGAAGACTTATATCTGAAAAGAATGCAATTAACTGTGAGAAAACTTATAAATACGATACCCTCGGAAGACTTATCAGTGAAGTAGATAATTCAGGAAGAGAGATTAAGTATGTATATGATTCTTACGGTAGAATTGAAAGTGTAAAGGATGATGAAGGAGTTATCACCTGCACTTATGATTCGGATAGTAATCTTTCCGAACTTACTGATAAAAGCGGTTCAATCAAGTATAAGTATGACGAGTTTGACAGAATGATTGAAGTCACCGATGTAAGGGGAAAGACAGTAAAGTATTCTTATGATGAGATTGGCAATATAATCAGTCTCACATATCCGGGTGGAGAAATAGTTAGATATGAATATAATCCAGATGGATCACTTATGTCCGTAACAGACGGAAAGAACAGGGTAACAAAGTATGATTATGACAGAGCAGGAAGACTTATAGAAGTTGTAAAACCGGATGGAAGTAAGAATATCAAGGGTTATGATACATCAGGTTATATGATCAGTGACAAGGTTGTTGATTCAAAGGGGGATGCGATCCTCAACTATGAGTATACGTATGATGATTTCGGCAATATAATCAACGCTCATAACTGTCTGGAAGATAGAGAGGATTATGAAAGTATAAATACTGCAGCACTCGATGCAGAGATGACTGAAAACGATGATGTAACTGTTATTAATTCATCGATGGAATATAACAATGCCAATCAGCTTATCCGTTTTAATGGAAACGAAATCAAGTATGATAAGAACGGAAATATGATATATGGTCCACTAAATGGAAAAATGACGGAATTCAGTTATGACTGTAGGAACAGGCTGGTCAAGGCAGGAGATGTATCATATACGTATGATGCGGATGGAGTAAGAATCTCAGCCGAAACGGATGAATATATAGAATACTATATAATCGATAGGGTAAGTAGTCTTTCCAGAGTTCTTCAGATTGAACGAGTTTATAAAAATACCAATACTGAAAATAATAAACAGAATAAAGAAAATACTAAGGATAACAGCAGAACAGAATTAGTAAACTATTATTATGGAATCGGATTGATATATGAAGATTCTGCAGATGGTATTATGGTATACCAATATGATCATCTGGGAAGTGTTCGAAAGATCACGGATGGATCGGGACAGATCATGTATCATTTTGCTTATGGTGCATATGGAGAGATACAGTCTATATGGCATAAGGGCGATAATGGAAAGATGTCTGTTGAAGCGATAAACAAAGATCATCCTATGAGATTCTTATATAACGGAGCGATAGGTGTAATCACGGATGATAACACACTCTGCTATATGCGTCAGCGCTACTATGATACGGAGATAAAGAGATTTATCAACCAGGATATACTATCAGGAGGTATATCTGATAGCCAGAGTCTGAACAGATACTCTTATGTTCAGGGAAATCCGATAAATTATAACGATCCATTCGGATTATCACCGAGGAGAATACTTCAGCCGTATATTACTGCGATGCATGACCTGCTTAATGTTGCAGGAATAGTGCCAGGTCCGATAGGTGCACTTGCGGATATGGCTAATGCAGCATTATATATGTTTGAAGGTAATGCTGAAATGGCAATAAATTATGCATTCCGAGCATTTGTTACAGGAATAGCACTTCCTGCAGGTGGAACAGTAATAGGTGCACTCTGCGGAGGCAAGAAGGCATATAAAGTAATTATGGGAGTAACTCTCATAGGAACAGGGCTGATATCTGTAGCGAATTCAGGATGGGATTTTGTTAACAATATGTACGATCTCTTCTATGAGTTTTCTAAAGAAGATATCAACTGGCTTGATGTGATTCATTATTCATCCGGTATATTCGGAGATGTTGCCGGAATGGTATATGGAGTGAACTCCATAAAGGGAGGCTTTACAGCACTGGTAGGTCAATGCTTTGTAGAAGGAACAATAGTAAAGACCAAAGAAGGCGATAAGAATATTGAAGACATAGAAGAAGGAGATGAAGTATATTCCTATAATCCTGAAACAGGAGAAGAAGGATATAAAACGGTAAATCAGACCTTCATAAAAGAGACGAATGATCTTGTGCATCTGACGGCAACAAGTGAAGATGGAGAGAAATCGGTAACGCTTGATACTACGTTAACACATCCTTTCTATGTAGTGGGATATGGTTTTAAGTATGCTTCAGAACTTAAAATCGGAGATAAACTAAGAAGCGTATCAGGTGACATCTACGAAGTATCAGCTGCTGAAACCGAGCACTTTGACAATCCTGTAAAGGTATATAACTTTGAAGTCGACGAATGGCATACATATGCTGTATCTGAAGAGGGTATTGTTGTTCATAATGCGAATTCAAGTGCATATGGAAACAAAACAGAAGACGAGAAAAAGAAAACAAGTACTAAAGCTGATAAGAAAACTACGACTACCCAACCAGAGTCAGGACAACCACAGACGACACCTCAGACACAAGGAAGTGAGGGTGGAAGAAAGTCTGCATCTGTTGGGTATAATGGTTCAAATTCTTCTGTCTATAGAGGTGGAAATGATTTTACAATCAAGCCTAATGAGATAAAAATAAATAAAGCTACTGGTAATGTGAAGACAACACATGGGGTGTCAATTAATGTAGACCCTAATAATGTTTCTAAATTTGGTGGTGCATATAAGATTGAAAGTATTCCAGAGGGATTAAAAATAGTTCAAAGAGGAGCTAAACTTGAACATTTTGAGATAGTTCCAGAATATGAAATGCCATTAGAAGAATTTCAAAATCTATTAAATCAAATAGAAATATCAGGACCATATTAGGAGGTGTCACATGAGTTATAGCATTATTTATGAAGATAATACAGAATTAGCAGAGTATGAAGCGATAAATAAAGGATATAGAAAGGATGTTATAGTTGTAATAGATGATAGGAGATATAAACTATATATTACTGATATAATCAGATTGCACCAAGATTTTGATTTAGAAATCGAGGAATATGGCTTTTATCAAAATGAACCCAATACTATTATAGTCAAAGAAGTATGTAAAGATGAAATAGAAAAAACAATCGATAAATTATATAACGAAGGTTTTTTTGCGAAACTTGGATATGGTACATGATTAATGTTTGATGATTGTCTATACTTTAGCACTACCAACCCTCTCTCTTCAAAACCAACCAAAGTAAATCTTGCCACCATCCCGAACCTGAATCGCCTCTCAGCTATGCTGATGTCAGTCGATGAAGGTGAGGGTAGCGAGTTACGGTAGTAACGAGCAAGATATAGCGGTTTTAGCCCCAGTTGGGAATACTTACTGGTATGCCATTATACTCTTGTAGTAGAGGAATGAAAAGACCAACTGTAGAGCGTATAACAAACAAGGACATCAAGAATAAACTGAAGAACTATTATTTGTCTTTCAGACAGTCCTTCGTCATAGGCGATAAGGAAAAGGGAAAGGATTGAATCCTTTAAAACCCAGAATACGTGAGATATCAGAGATGCCTTGTTCATCAGGTTCGTAACACCCTTAAATATGTTCCTGATAAAGACAGAAAGGCTTTTGCTAAGGATCTCAAGACAATCTATAATGCTCCTACCGAAGAAGAAGGCAGAAAAACCTTATATGCGGTAACAGAAAAGTGGGATGAGAAGTATCCTCGTGCTATGAAGCGCTGGTACGATAACTGGGATGCTATCTGTCCGATTTTCAAGTTCTCGGCTGAGGTCAGGACTGTCATCTATACCACCAATGCCATTGATAGTCTTAATGCTACCTACCGTAAATTAAACCGCCAGAGAAGCGTGTTTCCAAGTGATCAGGCTCTTCTGAAAGCTCTGTATTTATCTACATTTGAGGCGACTAAGAAATGGACTATGCCACTACGAAACTGGGGTAGAATCTATGGAGAACTTCAAATCATGTATGAAGGGCGTCTTCCTGATTAAAAAACACGTCAGCTCTATTTATATTTCCGATAGAGCTGATGTTCCATCTTTTCGTTGATATATACAGATGTCTGTTCCTGTGTAGTTTCCATCTTCATATTTTTTTACCCATCCTAATTTAGGGAAATCAGGGTAATTAAACTCCCACAAACATCCACAGGACTTACATCTGTACCATTTATCGGCAAAATACTCTATATGTCCAGAACCATCATCCCAAATATAATAAGGTTTTGTAGGCCTTTCATCTATAAAGACACCATTGGCAGTTTTTCTTCCAAAAAAAACTTTTAATTCTTCAAATAAAGTGATAGAGTTAATTTCTGTTGCATATCGTTCATTACAATCACATTGCATGAATGTATTTGTGATAATTAAGTCTATGTAATATTCATTTTTCATAGCTAAAACTATATGTTTTAAAGATAACTGATAATTAGTTGCGTCATCAAGAAAATATAAAGCTTTTTCTTCTTCATCCCAGTATACTCCACAAGCAGCTCTATATATCATTTCGTATGTACCCTCAGCAGGTTTTACGTATATTCTATTTTGATGGAAATAACATGTGGCTTCTAAGGTCTTCATAAATCCCCCATAAAAAATTTAAAACTAAAATTACATTTGCATCAACTCTTGTTCTAACACCAGAAGATGTTTTTACTGTAATCTGATCAACTGCATTTTTATTTTGAGATATAAATTTAGCAAATTCTTGTTGCTCGAAAGCTCTTCCTTTTGCTCTATTTTGAGCTAATACATCAGCTTTTTTTCAACCCTTAATAATACATAGCTATTATTATACAGCCTTTGTTTCACAGACTCGCAGAAAACGGTATTAAGGACAAGACTTAGTCTTCATTTTCATATACCAATTCCATTTTAAAACCCTTTAAATTGTTTTCTATAACACTTTTATAAAAGCATTCTGAAACAAAAACAACTCCTCGCCGTATATCATTAATCTTAAAAATATTATGTCCTTTAATTATTTCATCTTTAAAGTAATACTTCTTAAAACACATTATTCTTTTTCCATCCCTAAAAGTTAAATAGTCAGATAAATCATAATTAATTGCATCTAAAACGGTAATTACATTTATCCCATATAATAATTCATCATTTAAACGCAATGGTAATAATTCGACATTATTATGTATTAATGGATACAAAAAATCTAATGCTTTTTTGTTAAATACAGGGATGTTGAATCCAGGGGCATCGCCGTCTAATAATACTTCATCTTCATCATATACCTTTACTTTCGGACTTATCCAATGTTCCTTTAAACGTGTTCCATCAAACATTTGATAATAATCAGCATCTACATCATCGCATAGTTGAATACTTTTATAATTGTTCACATCAAAATT
>Ga0256405_10000472_pt1 | contig 133177 bp, 117 predicted proteins | sample RumenRJG_02DNA_FD_189096 | JGI IMG/M metagenome (GOLD analysis project Ga0256405, IMG submission 189096) | Bovine rumen microbial communities from Lethbridge, Alberta, Canada - RJG_02 | ecosystem: Host-associated > Mammals > Digestive system > Stomach > Rumen | place: Canada: Alberta...
ACAAACTTTTTAAAAAGGTGCCAGCGCCGAGGCCGGCATAAGGAACCGCAAAAGCAGCTAATAGTCCTATTCACTGGCTGATTATGTGATGCTTTTCATTAAGCCGGTGGAGGAAAATGGCATTGTAAACGGGAGTCACTATTCTCTGGTAAAAGCCCACTTCCAAAACAGATTTCCTTCACAGATACATCAAATTCGGCAAGCTGCTCCCGCACCCAGGAGGCAGTATCTTCCGATGAGACCCGCAGACACGGCAGATCCTGAAATGGCAGGATGTGTGTGGTGGTTGTCAGAAGAATGCGGCTGCCGCGGCCCGATCGGCCGTGGGAGGATCCGTGAGAGAGTTGCCGGGCCTGTTCGCAGGGCATCTCATGAGACAGCTCGCTGGGCAGTTCGTGAGACAGCTCGCGGGACACCTCGCTGGGCAGTTCGTGAGACAGCTCGCGGGAAAGTGAGCGGAGGAGCGATGTTTTGCCGCCGCTGCCGATGATGGCCGTAATGCCGGGGCGCACGCCGAGTGCGTCTGCCAAGGAGTCGGCCTGCAAAGAGGACTGCGATGCATGCGCAAGTTCATAATAGAAAGGTTGGCCGCCCTGTGCGGTCAATGTTCGTTTATCATCGTTTGTCATGAGAGCACCTCGCAGGCAATTTCACAGGCCAGGGAACGGGATTGGTACAAATGTTGTGGTGGGAGTATTTTGACCAATCGCATAGAGGTAATGTGAGACAAGCTTGTCAAAAAATTGCTATGCACGATGTATCGTACATGAATATAATAACTCTGTAGAGTCATTGTAACACGAATGTGGCGAGTGGACACCGTAAGCACGTGCAAGACGCACGTCCAAAGGTGCGCACGGTTTGGCCATACAATATAGTTGACAGCAGAGGAGCAAGCATTATGTTTATTGACGCGAAAGGAAAACCCTGTCCGCAGCCTGTGATCCTGGCCATTCGCGCGCTGGATGCGCTGCAGGCCAGCGAGACGCTGCAGGTGCAGGTGGACAACGAGGCGGCAGTTGAGAACCTTAAGAGAATGGCGCAGAAAAAGGGCGCGGCAGCGGATGTGAAGGCGGACGGCAGCTGCTGGATCGTGGAGATCGTGCCGGCAGGGGCGCCGGCGGCGCAGAGCGGCGTGGGGCTTTCGGGCGGAGCAAAGAGTGGCGCGGGGCTTTCTGGCGGAGCGCAGAGTGGCGCGGCTCTTTCTGGCGCAGTTGCTACAGGCGGAGCAAAGAGTGGCGCGGGGCTTTCTGGCGCAGTTGCTACAGGCGGAGCAAAGAGTGGCGCGGCCCTTTCGGGCGGAGCGCAGAGCAGCCTGTCTGCTGAAGAGCAGGCTCAGCAGATTTGCGCGGTACCCGCCCGCGGCCCGGTGGTCGTGGCGATTGGTTCCGCCGAGATGGGGAATGGCGATCCCAAGTTGGGCAAAATTTTGATGAAAAGTTTCCTCTATTCCCTCACCCAGCTGGACGCGCTGCCGCAGACCGTGCTTTTCTTCAACGGCGGCGTGCGCATGACGACCGAGGGGAGCGAGTCCATCGAGGACCTCAAGGCGCTGGAAGCGCAGGGCGTGGAGATCCTCAGCTGCGGCACATGTCTGGATTTCTATGGTCTCAAGGACAAGCTGCGCGTGGGCGGCATCACGAATATGTACGTGATCGCACAGACCATGGCCGAGGCCGGCAACGTGGTCAAAATATGACCCCCCAATCAATCTATTTCAATACGGCGGCGACTTTCGCTAAGAAGTCTGTACATCCCAATACAGTGGCGACTTCCGCTAAGAAGTCTGTACATCCCAATACAGTGGCGACTTCCGCTAAGAAGTCTATCTACCTCAATACGGCGGCGACTTCTCTGCAGAAGCCGCCCTGCGTCGCGCAGGCGGTGGTGGAGGCCCTGGGGTCTCTTGGCAATGCGTCGCGCGGCAACGCGGAGCGCGACCTGGGAGCGGACCGGACAATCATGGAGGCGCGAAGGAGACTGGCTTCTCTGTTTGGATTTTCCCATCCGGAGAGGGTGGTCTTTGCGTCGGGCGCTACGCAGGCGCTGAATATGGCGATCTGGGGTGCAGCGGCGGCGATTATGAAGCGGAAAGCAGGGAATGAGGACCGGCATGCGGTAAACGCAGGACAAGAAGCCTTTGGGCTTAAACATGATGACGAACCACGCACCCTTACGATTGTGTCGACGGATTTGGAACACAACAGCGTTCTGCGGCCGCTCTATAGATTGCGGGATGCATATGGTGCGGAATTGCGGTTTGCGAGAGCGGATCGGACTGGGCATCTGGATTTGGACGAGTTGGAGGCGCTCTGCACGCCGGAGGTGGATCTGGTCGTGTGCACGCACGCCTCCAACCTGACCGGGGCGCTGGTGGACATCCGCAGAGTGGCGCAGGCGGCGCATCGGAGCGGCGCGGTGCTGATCGTGGACGCGGCGCAGACTGCGGGCGCGTATCCGATTGACATGGAGGCAATGGGAATCGACGTGCTCTGCTTCACCGGGCACAAAAGCTTGCTCGGGCCGCAGGGAACCGGCGGCTTGTGTGTGGCGCCGGGGATCGATGTAGTGCCGCTCGTGACGGGCGGGACCGGTGTTTCTTCCTATGAAGAAGGGCAGCCAGAAGCTTATCCGGCTCATCTGGAAGCAGGAACGCTGAATGGGCATGGGATCGCGGGACTTTCCGCGGCGGTGGAGTTCATTCAGGAGTGGAAGGATGGAGATGCTTTGCAAGGACCGGGAGCTATTCATGGTATGGAGCTTGTATCGCAGGGACCGGGAGCTATTCATGGTATGAAGCTTGATTTGCAAGGACCAGTTGCTATTCATGCTAAGGAACTTGCTTTGCGAGATCGGTTCATCGAGGCGGTGTCGGACATTCCGGGAATTGAGATATACGGACCAGGAATCGGAAGTGAGAGCATGCCGATTGTGGCTTTGAATCTTGCGGGGCTGGAGTCCTGGGAGTTGGCCGATCTTTTGGCACAAGAGTATGGAATTGCGGTGCGGGCTGGCGCACACTGTGCGCCGCGGATGCACAGGGCGCTTGGCACAGAGAAGAGTGGCGCGGTGCGATTCTCCTTTGGGCTGTTCAACACCCCGGAGGAAGTGGAGACTGCCGCGCGGGCGCTGCGGGAGATTGCGGAATCGATTTGAAGCGGGCGAACGCAGGTCGACCTGTGGGCTTAACTGGGAAAAGCAGAGGTTTGGTTATTGAGGGTAGCTGCATTGGTGATTTGTTAGGTACAGAAGCTCTTTTTTCTAAAAATGGAGCCATAGAGATGGACTGGGTACAGAAGCTATTTTTTTAAAAAAAGTTCCAATGGATTTTGGACATTTTGGGCACAGAAGATGTATTTTGACAAGATGGTCTCCATAATTCTGGAGGCCTACTGGCCGTTTTGGGTACACACAAGGATTTTCGAGAAATAGTCTCCAAAGCAAGCTAAGCTTTTTGGAACTTTTTTCTGAGAAAGAGTTTCTGTGCCCAAACGTCACGAAAGAGAAGCAGGCATTGGGAGCTGAATGAAGAAAAATCTCAGCCTGTACCTAAAAGTAGCAAAAGAGCAAGAAATCAATTGGAACTAAATCTGAAAAGTTCTCGTCTGTGCCCAAACAAGGCGGGTAGTTAAGACAAACCAAGACAAACCAAGGCAAAAACAAAGCATAACCGCCGCAAAAATGAAGGAATACAACTAGTTTAGAAAAAACAACAACAAGCAGGTAACAAAATAAAAATGAGTAAAGAGCAACAGCAATACAGAAAACTAGTCATGACGCCCGTGGAGAAGCTGATCCCACGGCTGGCCGTGCCAACTATCTTCAGCATGATGATCACAATGATTTACAACCTGGTGGACGCCTATTTTGTGGGCAAGCTGGGGACCAGCGCCAGCGCCGCGATTGGCGTTGTGCTGGGCGTGCAGTCCATTTTTCAGGCTTTTGGCTTTATGATGGGACACGGCGCGGGGAGCCAGATCAGCATACGGCTGGGAGAGGGCGACCGGGATGCGGCCGACAGGCTGTTTTCGACGGCGTTTTTCCATGCGCTTGTGATCAGCGTGGTTGTCAGCGCGGTGTGTCTGGTTGGGCTGGAGCCCCTAATGCGGCTCATGGGAAGCACAGATACGATTTTGCCTTTCTCCAAGAATTATGGATTCTACATTCTGATTTCCGGGCCGGCACTGGTGGGAAGCTGCGTGCTCAATAACGTGATGCGCTATGAGGGGCGTGCTGTTTTGGCCATGTTTGGACTGGTGACGGGCGGCGTCCTCAATATGATTGGGGATCCCATTCTGATGTTCGGCCTGGGGCTGGGCATCGACGGTGCGGGGCTGTCGACTGCGATTTCGCAGTATATCAGCTTTGGCATTTTGCTGTACATGGTGTTTAGCAAGCGGACCATCAGCCGCCTGTTGCTGCGCTGCCGCTCGAATGACCCCGAAGTCACGCTGTCCATTATGCGCGTGGGTTTCCCGAGCCTGATCCGGCAGATGCTCAACAGCATTTCTACCATCACCCTCAACCACTGCGCAATGCCGTATGGCGACGCGGCTATTGCGGCCATGGCGATCGTCGGGCGAATTGTCATGTTCATCGGATCGGCCATGATCGGCCTCGGGCAGGGCTTTCAGCCGGTTTCCGCTTATAACTATGGCGCGCGCAAGTTCAAAAGACTGCGCGACAGTTTCTTCTTCACGGTCAAAATAGGAACCGCCGTCCTAGGCATTCTCGCCATCGCCGGCTTCCTGTTTCCCGCACCAATCGTACAAATATTCCGCGACGATCCGCAGGTTGTGGAGATTGGCAGCCGTGCGCTGCGCTTTCAATGTATCGCGGTTGTGATGCAGCCGTTCAGTGTATCGTCCAACATGATGTTCCAAAGCATCGGCCGCAGTAAAGAAGCTTCGTTTATGGCTATGCTGCGCAGCGGACTCTATTACATTCCGGCGCTCATTGTTTTGCCCCTGTTTCTGGGATTGACCGGTATCGAGTGTGCGCAGATGGTTGCGGACATGCTCACGACGCTGACTTGCATCCCGTTTGTGGCGCAATTTATGAAGGAGACGCCCGACGAGGACCAGGTGTCGGAGATCGACCGGCTGTATGGAGGCGCCCAATGAGCGGACAGCCAGAGAATACGACAGCCAGGAACAGTTCAGAAGCGGCCTCTGCAGATGTCGCCGCAGGTAGTCGGCGACCCCGCCGCCGCAAAACACTCCACCAAGTTGCCTCCTTCCCGACCACAGCGGATGCGATGGCGGCAGAATCTGTCTGCCGGGCGCGCGGAATCGCAGGCAGGATCATTCCCCTTCCGGGAACGATCCGGGCGGACTGCGGCCTTGCGTGGATCATTGCGCCGGGGACACTGCAGGCCTTCACAGCGGCTTCCGAAGGAAACTTCACGATCGCCGGCCTGCATGAAGTCATGATGTATGAAGTGCGAGGAAAAGAGTAAACGATGAATTCAATCAAACTGACCAAACTCACGGAATGTGCCGGTTGCGGCGCCAAGGTCGGCGCCGGTGAGCTGCAGGCCCTGCTAGGCGATCTGCAGGTGCGCAAGGATCCACGGCTCTTAGTGGGGTTTGACAAGAGCGATGACGCCTCGGTGTACAAGATCAGCGACGAGCTGGCCATCGTGCAGACCGTCGACTTCTTCCCACCGATTGCGGACGATCCCTACAGATTCGGTGCGATCGCGGCAGCCAATGCGCTGTCCGACGTCTATGCCATGGGCGGCGAGCCCAAGCTGGCCCTCAATATCATGATGGTGCCCGAGGACATGGACAAGACACATGTCCATGAGATCCTGCGAGGCGGCTACGCCAAGGTGTACGAAGCAGGCGCCATGATCACAGGCGGCCACAGCATTTACGACAAAGAGCCAAAATACGGCCTGGCAGTCACAGGATTCGTGCATCCGGACAGGATTTTGACCAACTCGGGGGCTAAGGCAGGGGATGTGCTGGTTTATACCAAGCCCTTGGGAATTGGCGTTCTGACGACGGCGGCCAAGGCGGAGATGTGCGATGCGGCGCTCACGGAGCGGATGGAGCAGGTCATGATGACGCTGAACCGGGCCGCGAGGGACGTGATGGTGCGCTATAGGGTACACGCGTGCACGGACGTGACCGGATTCGGCATGCTGGGACACATGCTGGAGATGGCATCGGGCAGTGATGTGCAGATTCATGTGGATTTACAGGCAGCGCAGGCGCAGGTGATCCCGGAGGCCTGGGAGTTTGCCGAGATGGGCATCCTGCCGGCGGGCATGTACCGCAACCGGCATTTCGCACAGGACCAAGTCCAAGTGGGCGAAGGGACGGACCGCGATGGGGCGGATTACAAGGCACCACTGTGGTCACAGGAGGCGCTGGGATCGACTGGCGGAGTGGATCAAAGGGTAACCATGCGGGCCATGCAATCAGAGGAGTGGATGCAGACCATGCAGGATCTGCTCTACGACCCGCAGACATCGGGAGGTCTCCTGATGGCGGTGGACCCCGAGGATGCACAGCAGCTGTTAAGCGACCTTAAGGAAGCAGAGAAACAGCCCGGCAATGAGGGCATGAAATGTGTTGTAATTGGGACAGTCGGTCCCTATGAAGGCGGAAAAAGGATACTGCTGATATAAGCTTGTTATATAAAGGAGATTCTATGCTTACATTTAACAAGTATGAGCGGCCAGGGAGCCTGGAAGAAGCCTGGACCCTCAACAAGAAGAAAAGTGCCCGACTGGCAGCAGGCACGATGTGGATGCGCATGGGCAATGGTCAGATTGGTACGCTGATTGACCTGTGCGGCCTCGGCCTTGATCAGATCGAGGAGACACAGGACGCTTTTCACATCGGAGCCATGGTTCCGCTTAGAAGGCTGGAAACCTGGGAACCATTTGTCCGCTATACAAACGGTGCGGTGAAAGAGGCTCTTCGCCACATCGTCGGCGTTCAGTTCCGCAACGGCGCGACTGTCGGAGGAAGCATCTGGGGGAGATTTGGCTTTTCGGACGTGATCACACTGTTTCTGGCGATGGAGACGACCGTAGAACTCTACTGCGGGCCGGAAGAAGGAACCAAGACCATGACGCTCGATGACTTCGTCCAGGCTGGTCAGGATCAGCCCAAGGGCGCCGTTCTCACCCGCATCATTGTGCGCAAGGAGCAAGCCACCTTTGACTACCGCTCTGTGAGAAGAACGGCTACGGACTTTCCTGTGCTGACCGAGGCGGCAGCGAAGCTTGATAACGGAGAGTGGCGATTTGCTGTCGGCGCAAGACCAGGCATCGCGGTTCGCGCAGAAATGGAGCAGGGACTCGTCACAGAGAACAGTATGGACGAGATCATCACCGCAATGTGCCAAAACATCGAGACCGGCACAAACATGCGCGGCAGTGCAGAGTACCGCACCCACCTCATGGGCGTCCTGCTGGAGAGATCCATACGCAAGCTGATGAACAAGAGCGGCGAAGAATCCGCCCGCTGCCAGTGACAGAAAGGAGACGGCTATGGAAATACAGATGAAATTAAACGGTAAGCCGGTTTCCGGACATGTGGCGGACGATACAAGCCTCCTTACATTTGTCAGAGATCAGGGATGTCTGAGCGTCAAATGCGGCTGCGAGACTTCGTGCTGTGGTCTGTGCACCGTCTTTCTGGACGATGTGCCGGTTTTGTCCTGCTCGGTGCCGGCAGCCAGGGCACAGGGGAGAAATGTGACTACGCTGGAAGGACTCAGGGAAGAAGCCTATGATTTCGCGGGATTTATAGCGGATCAGGGCGCAGACCAGTGCGGATTCTGCAATCCGGGGACGGTGATGAACGCCATTGCCCTCTTCAGAGAGAATCCGGATCCGACGGAAGAGGAAGTCAGAGAGTATCTGGCAGGTAATCTCTGTCGCTGCAGCGGATACGAGGGACAGCTGCGGGGCATTATGCGTTTCCTCGAGTGGAGGAAGAGCCAATGAGTAATGAGAAAATGACAAGCACACAGATGCCGGAGAGAGTATTCGGCGCAAGGACCCCCGAGGAGCAGGAGAAAGCCCGCGTAGAGATCGAGAATCGCACTTCGATGCTGCATGCGGTGGGAAAGCCTATCCGCAAGAAGGATGCAATGCAGCTGCTCTTAGGCCAGGCCAAATATACCAATGATCTGGTTCCTCAGGACTGCCTTACGGTCAAGCTCCTGCGTTCGCCCCACGCAAATGCTTTCGTGGAAGAAATCGATACATCGGCGGCCATGAAAGTGAAGGGAATCGAGGCAATTTTCACCTGGAAAGATGTTGACCAAGATGGTCAACGATACACGCAGGCGGGACAGACCTATCCGGAGTTCAGTCCTTACGACAGACTGGTGCTGGATCGGCATGTTCGCTTTGCAGGAGACCCTGTCGCAATCATCGCTGGAGAAGACGAGAAGACCTGTATGAAGGCGATGCGCCTGATCAAGGTCAAATATAAGGTTATGGAGGCTGTTCTGGACTTCACTAAGGCGCTGGACAACCCGGTGATCGTGCATCCCGAGGAGAACTGGCTCCCTATGGTGCAGGTGTGCGGAGATGCCAGGCGAAACCTTGTATCCCACGAGGAATTCAGCGAGGGCGATATTGATGCAGTGCTGGATGATTGCGATGTCGTAGTGGATCGTACATATAGGACCCAGGCTTGCCAGCAGGCCATGATGGAGACTTTCCGCACATTTTGCGCCATTGACCAATTCGGTCGATTGGATATTACATCGTCTACGCAGATTGTTTTCCACGTTCGAAGGATCGTATCCAATGCGCTGCACATCCCGCAGAGAATGATCCGGGTAAGAAAGCCCAGGATTGGCGGTGGATTTGGTGCCAAGCAGACTGCCATCTCGGAAGTCTATCCGGCATTTGTCACCTGGATGACCAAGAAGCCCAGCATGCTGAACTTCACCAGAGAGGAGTCCCTGACAGCCTCCTCGCCCAGACACCAAATGCAGATGCACGTACGGATTGGCGCCATGAAAGATGGATTGATCCGTGGCATTGACCTCTATACTTTGTCCAATACGGGAGCTTATGGCGAGCACGGACCGACGACAGTCGGCCTGTCAGGTCACAAATCTATCTCCCTGTACGGCAGTGCGGAGGCCTATCGCTTCGTGGACGATGTGGTCTATACCAACCACATGTCCTCCGGCGCCTACAGAGGTTATGGCGCGACGCAGGGTATTTTTGCCGTGGAATCGGTAGTCAATGAGCTGGCCCAGGAGCTGGGCGTAGACCCGGTGTGGCTGCGTGAGAAGAACATGGTCCGCGAGGGCCAGAGAATGGCCTCTTACTACGGGGAAGTGACGGAGAGCTGCGCCCTCGACAGGTGCCTTTCCGATGTCAAGAGACGGATCGGATGGGAGGAAAACGCCCCTGTCAAAGATCTTGGTAATGGCAAAATACTGGCCTACGGCATAGGAATGTCCATGCAGGGATCCGGCATTTCTGGCGTAGACGTAGGCAGCGCGAGAATCAAGCTGGAAGATGACGGCTATTATACATTGACCGTCGGCTCTGCGGACATGGGAACCGGCAGCGACACTACGCTGGCCCAGGTGGCGGCAGAAGTGCTGGATTGCAGCCCTGACCGCATTGTGGTTTTTGAGGCAGATACAGATATTTCTCCTTACGATTCGGGATCCTATGCCTCCAGTACCGCCTATATCACAGGAAAAGCGGTCGAAAAAGCGGCGCGGCAGCTGCGTGAGCTGATCCTCGAGAAGGCATCCCAGATGTTGGGACAGAATGTGAACGAACTGTATTTTGACGGAGATAAAGTGTACGGAGAAGGCAAGAACAGTATATCTCTCGAGCAGATTGGCTACGGCACGCAGGTATCCAATAACCTGGCGCTGGAAGTCACAGAGACCAATAGCTCGCCTACTTCGCCGCCGCCCTTTATGGTGGGCGCGGTCGAGCTTGAAATCGATAAGGCGACAGGAGAGACCAAGGTCCGCCGTTATGTCAGCGCCGTGGACTGCGGAACACCGCTCAATTCCAACCTTGCCAAGGTACAGGCGGAAGGCGGCATCCTGCAGGGAATCGGCATGGCACTGACGGAGAGCATCACCTACAACGACAGGGGAAAACCGATTGAGAACAGCCTGATGCAGTACAGAATTCCTACAAGGCAGGATATCGGTCACATCGAGGTCGAGCTGGTGAGCAGTTATGAGGAGAGAGGGCCCTTTGGCGCCAAATCCATTGGTGAAGTAGTCATCAATACGCCGGGACCTGCGATCCAGGAGGCAATCTATCAGGCCACAGGAAAGCGGTTCTATGAGCTGCCGATCACACCGGAACAGATCTGTATGGCATTTAAGGAGAAAGGAGCGCAGAAACAGGAGATTGACCAATGGAGTCAACGAATGAGAGGGCTTCGAGAAGACGTGCCGCACACGAGATGAGAGGCGTGTAAAACGCGAAATGCAAAATGCAAGACATAAGAAAAACCCGCGCAATCATGCGCGGGTTTTTCTTATTATAATACTGCCGGCGGTGGGACTCGGACCCACACGCCCTCACGGACAACAGATTTTGAGTCTGTCTCGTCTGCCAATTCCGACACGCCGGCTTACTGTGTGGCGATGTGCCACGACTTAACATGTCAATTATAGTCGCAAGCATCTGATTTGTAAATAAAAATCTGCATGGAGGATGCCGCCTTCAAGTGTTACAATAGACAGTACCGCTATAAGAAAAGAGGAGCATGAAATGGAGAACGGCATGCAGTACTATTTTGCCCCGCTGGAAGGGATCACAGGCTACGTATACAGGACGACGCATCACGCGTTTTTCCCCGGCGTCGACCGCTATTATATCCCCTTCGCGGCGCCCAACTACACCAAACATTTTAAGAATAAAGAGAAGCAGGATATGGACCCCGCCAACAATACAGGCCTTCACGCCGTGCCGCAGATCCTCTCCAACAAGGCGGACGAGACGCTATGGGCCATCGAAGAGATGGCGGCCTTAGGCTATGAAGAGATCAACCTCAACCTGGGCTGCCCTATGCCCACGGTGGCGAAGAAAAAGAAGGGCTCCGGCCTCCTCAAGTACACCAATGAACTGGACGCCTATCTGGATGGCGTCTTTGAAGGGCTCTCCAGGAGAGAAACGGGCCGCCCCCAGGTCGCAATCTCGGTCAAAACAAGGCTGGGAACCGACAGCACCGACGAGGCGGAGGGCCTTATTCACATCTATAACCGCTATCCCCTCAGCGAACTCATCGTGCATCCGCGTTCCCAGAAGGACCTCTACAGGGGCAAAGCGGACCGCGAGGCCTTTCTTCTGGTCCTTCGAGAGAGCACCAATCCTGTTGTCTATAACGGGGATATCCAAACTCCGCGGGACGCCGCAGAGATTACGGAAACCTGCGCCAAAGAGGGCAGAAGCATGGACAGCATCATGATCGGGCGAGGCCTTCTGGCGGACCCGTCGCTGGTTCGGCAGTGCCGCGGCGGTGCCAAAGTAACGGCCGATGAGCTCGGTGCTTTCCACGACGCGCTCTATAAGCGCTTTCAGGAGACCCTTCCCGGGGACGCAGTGGTGCTCAGCCACATGAAAGAACTGTGGTTTTATATGGGAAATCTCTTTCCGGACGGGGCCAAATGCCTCAAGGAGATCCGCAGGGCAACCAGAAGAACTGAATACGAGGCAGCGGTGAGAGTGCTCCTCAGTACCTGCGAAGTGCACTGAAGACGATCTGTGAAAGCAAAGTGCGCTGATCAGGCCAAAAAAGGGACAACAATTACGGTAATAGTTATATGAATATTGTAATTATCAATTAAAATATGTATCATATATAATTGCGTTGATGGTTGACCGACATTGAAAATACTCTGCCTGGGCGTTTTTTGGCCCAAGCAGAATTTTCATTCCATTTATTTAACGGTTACCGTTGACATATTGCGGAAAAATGTTAAATTTATTTTATGGGATTTAACTTTTTTGTCACACATTCGGCGTGATTTTCTTTTGCAGAGCATTATTCCCGAAAACCTTCGAAGGGAGTGGGGATAATAGGCTCTATTTTGACATTATTCGTAAAAAATGTGGAGAAATGTTAACCACATTTTTAATAGATTTTAGTAACTGTTGTACTGGCAAATCTTTTGCGGGGGAACGCAAAGGAGGAGGAAACATGGAAAAGAGGAATCGAAAAGCAGGAAGCAGATACAGCTTGAGAGACCGGATCCTTGCGCAGATCATGATCGTTCTTATAACGGTTACCATGCTGCCGTACGAATCCCTGGTGGTTCATGCTGCATCTACAACAACTGTCAAATCGATCGGCAGTATTCAGACCGAATACGAGGTAGACAACGGTACGTCCAAGGACGATATCGGACTGCCTTCTTCGCTGTCCGTCACTATTGAGACGGTCACATCGGCTGAAGGCGCTACCGAGGAGACAGCACCGGCGGTTTCTGAGGAGACAGTAGACAAATCTGTTTCCTGGCATGGAGACTATGACGGAAGTACTGCCGGAACGTATGCCCTTACGGCTTCGTTCGACGACAGCAGTCTTTCTTATAGTAATATGCCTACCGTTCATGTAACGGTTAAGGAGGCAGAGACCGAGCCGGAGCCTACTACACCCGAAGTCATTAAGACCGACGATGAGGATGGCGACGATGACGAGGACCCCGACCAAGGCAAGTCTGAAGAGATCGCTCCCGAGGAGGAGACGACTCCCGAGGAGAACGCCGATGAGGAGGAGACCGAGGAAGTCGAGAGCGCCAAGAAGGATGCGCTGAAGTCCCCGCAGCCCTCGGAAACCGTAACCGGTCGTGAGAGGACAAATCTGGCAGACTTTGCGCCTGACAATATGAGTGCCACCATAACACATACTGACGGTTCTGCTATTACCGAACCCCTTCATGCTGGTGACCTGTTCAATTTGAAATTGGAGTTCCATGAAAAAGAGGAAGGTATTCAGTTTAGTATGGATACCCTCCGCTATAAACTGCCTAACGGAGCCAAAGCGGTGGAGCCTCTCTATGGCGATTCCACAGTCAGTGTTATAGTTACAGATGAGGCAACTGGAACCGATAAACGGTTATATCTGACTACAAGGTTTAGGATTGAGCAGAGTGATGACCCTAGCGTGCCCGATGTGATTGTGTATGAGTGGAACCATGAGCCGGAAGAATCTTATGACGCACTTTGCATCGCGGAGAACGCCAGACTTACAGTTAGCCTTCAGATGATGGTTAATGGGGATGGCGACGATTTTGAGTTTGACGATGATACGTTAATTCCTGTCGATCTTACTGTCGGCATTAATGTCATCAAGGAAAACCAAATCAATGGCGACCATGTTTTGACAGCAGCCGAAAAAGAGAAGATGGTCTTTGCTATCTTTGATTCCAACGGCGCCAGGGCAAAGGATAAGGATGGAAATGTGATTCCTGAATTTACCTACGCCGACATGGTAGATCAGGGAAACAACCAGGCGAAAAAAGAGTTTAAAGGTCTTGTTAAGGGAACATATACAGTCAGGGAGATTTCTACCCTGGAAATCCCTGATTATACTCTCAGTTCTTCATCTGTAACAGAGGTGACTCAGTCTATCCCTGCCAGCGATGAGAGAACTTTCCATCTGAAGAATATCTATGTGCAGGACAGTGGAAAGCTTGTCCTTAAGAAGAATTTTGCTAACGGTTCTGCGCTGAACAGCACCAACATGACCGCGGCACAGCGGAAGAAGATCACATTCACTGTCACAGGCCCTAATAATTACAGACATGTTTATACCTATGATGATATCTACAATGCGGATGGAGCGCTTACCCTGAGCGAGTTGCCTGTAGGTAAGTATCATGTGGTTGAAAACGCTGGTAATGTTGATGGTTATGAATGCACATCCGCTACTTATTCGTTTACAGTGGATGGTCAGAATCGCGGCACAGGCAATATCGGCGGTGATATCACTGTAGAGAAGGATAAAAATTCGGAAGCCCTCTTTACAAATAATTACAGACAGAAGAAAGGCGCTCTGAAGCTGACCAAAGAATTCACTGGTGACGCAGTGACGGATGCTTTAAAAAACCAGATAACCTTCACTGTAAGAGGACCTGGTAATACTACTACCGTCAACGAAACAATCAGATACGCTGATTTTGTAAACGGAACTTATACACTTGAGAATCTTCCGGTTGGCAACTATACGATCAAAGAAAATGGTGTAGCCAGCGGAAACGGCACAAAGGTAGAGACCTTTATCAATGGCGACAAGACTGCGTCTACTACGCTCCAGACCACTGCGTCTGTCACAGACGGAGAGACCGCGCAAACGACCTACAAGAATGTCTACACAAAGGTCGGATCACTGAAGATCATTAAAAAGGTCACGGGTGACAAGAACTACAAAAACTTCCGCGAGAAGAAATCCAAAGCCACTGTGACGATCACAGGACCCAACGGATATACCAAAACGGTCACGATCAATAGCACGAATTTTGGAACTGGAGCCGACGGAGTTTGTACAATCAATGATCTTCCCATCGGCAACTATACCGTCACTGAGGGCGGAAATGCGGATTTCACGAATTTCACCCGCGTAACAACCTATGACGGTGACGTTTCCGGCAGAGGTACTTCTACGCCTGGTACATCGAAAGTGATATTCGGCGAGACAGCTGAAATAACGGTCAACAATGACTACAGCCAGGACAAGGGTACGATCAAGGTGAAGAAGACCCTCTCAGGAGATATTAAATCTCTGGCAGCATTTAAGGCTAAGTTTAGTGATCCGGATACTGTTCTGTTCACGATTTCGAATGGTACCAACTCCTATAAGGTAAAACTGTCTGACTTGGACGCTAATGGAGAGTATTCTGTTGAGGTCCCTGTGAGCAGCACCGCATATAAGATCACAGAGGTTAATGCGGATCTCGATAAGTATATCAGGACAACTACAGTCGCCCTGGATGGCAGCGCTAGCGACAATCCGACGAGCGCAACCGTGAGTGCGAAAGGGCAGGAGCATACAGCTGTCTTTAACAACAACTATGTCAACAGCGGTAAACTGAAAATCACTAAGAGCTATGCGGGAGCGATCACTTCCGCAGAGCAGGCCGAAGTCAACAAGCAGCTTCGCTTCCAGATTCTGGACGCCGACAATAATGATGCGGTCGTCACAGTAAATGGAAAGAATGAGTTTACGCTGGCTGAGATGCTGGAGGGAATCGATCTTCCTGTCGGCCATTACAAGGTCGTTGAGAGCGGCGATGAATATAAAACTGATGTCTATACACACGGTGAGAATGACGTCTGGAGCATGCTTGTGTCCTCGGATAATGATATTGACCGCACCTATGGTCATACATCGTCGGCACAGGAAGTTACTTATGGGAATGAATCCTATATTTATTTCTGGAATAGATATACTAAGGTCGGTGTAGGCGTAGGTGTCGTTAAATACGTCATCATCAATGGACAAGCAATAGATACCGATAATCCCGGTCATAACTCGTTCACAGAGGAACAGAAAAGGGTCGAGAATTATGTCAAAGACCATATCCGTTTCGTTGTCTATGCAGGAACCTCTGCAACCGGTACACCCATTGGCACCTATGCGTACAGAGCAGAGAGCATCACACCTGCTGAAGAGCAGCAGGGTGTAAAGCCCGTTTCCCAGCTGGTTCTTGAGCCGGGCACATATACGATTGTTGAGACAAACTATGAGGTGGATAACTACGAAGCTTCTGTTCTGTTCTATGTCTCAGGATCGATTAAGAACAGCCCAGTGGAGAGCAAAAAACATCAGGTGACCTTCACGGTTGTCGCTGGTAGTGCAGCTCACATTGGTATTGATGTTACCAATGGATATATTGGTTACGGTCATCTCATTGTCAAAAAGAAATTCGGAGCCGATTCACAGCTCAATAATGCAAATTTGACGGATGATCAGAAGAAAGCAATCCAGTTTACGGTAACCGGATACAGGAACACACTGATTAACGACGATGGAACTGCACAGACAGGCAATGAAATCATTTATGGTCCTAAAACTTTCTCCTATTTTGACATGACAGAGGTAGAGGGAGTCTTCCAGAAGAAATTTGAGAAGGTCCCCACCGGCGTTTATATTGTAAAGGAGACGAACGCAGAAGGTATTTCGACGCTCTATAACTGCACAACAACTAAAGCTCCCGAAGGCAGCAGTATTGGAATCGAAATTGGTAATGAGAAAGACATTACCTTCACAAATACCTATACCCGTAAGCTCGGTAACCTCGAGGTCAAGAAGACAATTGCTGGAGACCCTGAAGTCACCGCAAGATTCATGCAAGACTGCGATCTGTCCAAGATGACTTTCACTGTGACTGGTCCGGATGGATATACTGCCACTAAGACTTATGATGAGTTTACTGACGGTAAATGGACTATCAACAACCTGCCTACCGGTACCTACACGGTCAAAGAGACAGGGGCAGATTACGAGGATCAGTATTACGAGAGAACGACAACTGTTAAAGTGGGCACCGACGCAGAAACGGCGTATGACGACGCGGCGGGTGCATCCGGAGCAGTGGAGGATAAAAAGACACTGCACGTTGAACTGATCAACAGTTATAAGGAAGTCGGCGCGCTCATCTTCAATAAGTCCTTTGTTGACGATAAGGCGATCAATCAGCTGACCGAAGCACAGAAGGCGGCGGTTGCTTTCATCGTCAAAGACAGCACAGGTGCGACTATTAAGGAAATCTATTATTCGGATATCTTGGAGGCAATAGCCGCCCACAAGTCCGGATACAAGCTTCTGGTTGACGCTCCTGCGGATTATACCATTATCGAAAATGCTGACATTGATGGATATGAAAGAACCACTACGGTACAGGTCAACGCACAGGATGCAACCTATGATGAGACAACAGGCGTTTCTGCACATGTTGACAAGTTTACTTCGTCTACAGTTGACTTTACGAATGAGTACAAGGAAACCGGCAAACTGGTCGTTACCAAGAGTATCAAGTATACCGGTGACCTTACTGAAGAGCAGCAGAAGGAATTTCAGTTTACAGTAACAGGTCCTGACGGCAATGTCATTGAGGGCGGTAGTTTTACCTATTATGACATGGTCAAGAACAGCACCGGCAAGGTCGGAACCATGACCTTTGAGAACCTTCCCGCAGGAACCTACCACATCAAGGAGGAAGTGCTGCACGAAGGCGACGATCAGGCCAACCCGTTCTATGGCCTGGTCCGCACGACCACAATCACAGTGGGCACGGATAAGACAAACGGTCTTGAAGCAGACTTTAATGTCACAAAAGACAATACGAATGTATTGGTTACCAATACATATGCGGATGTACCTCCGCTTACGGTTGTAAAGCGTGGGGGTGGATATCCGACAAAGACTACCGGAATTGGCGGCTTGGAATACCCCATCTGGAAGTTCACGCTGGATATTTCCAACCTCTCTGTTGCAACGACCACGAATGGAACGACCGAGATCAAGGATACCTACGATGTTCTGTTCGGAGATTCTGATCTTGGTATCAGACCTGAGTATTTCAAAACACTGACAGCAGCAGAGGCAGCCCAGTATGTGGGCGATGCCGATGCAAACAAGCTGATCCCGGTGGACACAAACGGAAACGCGAATGGCGTTACTGTCACAATCTCCGAGAATGGAACAAACGGTTCCACGATCAAGATCGAAGGCGTGAGTGATACTACAACACCGCATCACACACTGACCTTCTACCTGATGCCCAAGGATGCAGATTCCCTCGGCCTTCTGAACCTCTCTGATGATCAGGACGAGGCAGGTGAAGAATCTACAGAAGTTGTTAAGTCTTTCTACAATAACATTCAGTACAAGGAACTTCCCCTGAGTGATTGGACCACGCAGAAGACACCGGTAGAATACAACTACAGGTATGAGATGCTGCATAAAGAGGCTGAAAACTACAATGCTGAGAAGAAGAGCTTCTTTGATCCTGCTAATCCGGATCAGGTAGTCAACTATGCGGTGTATAGGATTGTTATGAATCCAGAGGCCAAGTGGATGGGAGATCAGAACCAGACAAAGGTCGACTGTAAGGATGAGTTCTCTGACAACCAGTATGTTGATGAGTCTACTATTAAATTCTACACCTATGATGAAAATGATCAGCTGGTCGAAACAACAGTTGATTATAATATGTCGGGTAATGTAATCACATTCAAGATCGACAATGGTAAGCGATACGAAATGACGTATCATGCAGAAATCCTCTACACAGCGGATGATCTGCACCACACTATGGAAGTCTGGAACAAAATGCAGATGAACAACAAGTGGGTCAGACCCAATCCTGAGTTCGTGCCGGAGAGCCTTGGTGATGCGAGTGTCGATTACATCAAGCTGCGTAAAACGGATAGAGTAAAGAGCAATGTGACTCTTGCTGGTGCGCAGTTTGAGCTCTATGGCAGCGTTGCTGATGCGGAAGCAGGCAGGAACTGCATGGGGACCTATACAACCGGTGCAAACGGTATTTGCATAATCCAGGATTACTCCTATACGGATGAAGACGGTGTTGAAAAAACAGGCCATATCTATGCCAATAAGGATAAAGTATGGGCCCTGAAAGAAGTTGTGGCCCCTCCCGGATATGAGCTGATCAACTACATCGTACAGGTAAGACTTGCAAATCGTACGAAGGGAGAAACGGCTGACCCTAGCCAGTTTATCTACCTGCCGTCTACAGCAGTTGGCGTTAAGGATAAACCTTATGAGGGCAAAGTTGAGCTCGGCGCACTTAAAGAGCTGATCGGAAGCAATGTAGATGTTGCAGCTGGGGACTACGAGTTTACGCTGACCGGCATAGACGGTGCACCGACAGGAAAGGCAGCAAGTGATAGTGAGCCTGCTCCTACGGCACCGGTCACAAAGGCAAATGATGCAAACGGCAAGGTCAGATTCGGAGAGATCGTGTTCAGAACCACTGACCTTACTCCGATCAGAGATGCTAATGGCGTTATTACCGGTTATGAACCTACTACATTCAAGTACACGATCAAAGAAGAACCGGGCGACAAGGACGGCGTTACGTATGATACGACCGAGCATACAGTGGAAGTCAAAGTCACCAGTAACGATGAGGATGATACTCTCGATGTAGAGGTCAAGATCGATGGTAAGGTTGTAACCGCCGGCGAGAACGATGTCTATTTTGCAAATATTTCGAATGAGTACAATGCTAAGGGAAGCCTGGTGCTTGGCGCCAAGAAGACCATCCAGGGTAGAAAACTCAGAGTAGAAGAATTCACATTCGAAGCGGCACTGAATGACACAGATAATACTGTTGTGTCTGCAATGAATGCGGAAGGCAATGCATATAACTGTGATATCGTATTCCCTCAGATCGACTATGTCCTTGACGAAAGTGATGCAGCAGGATACACGAATACGACAAAGGTCGTCAAAAAGGATGGCAAGTACACAGTCTACATTGATCCTGATGTCCTGAACAAGACAGATGGCGATGGACACCGCTATGTGGATTATCAGTACACGATTAAAGAGGCCAAGAATAACCCGCCGCAGGGTGTCACGATGGATGAAACGGAATATGACGTAACTGTTCGTGTGACAGACCTCGATAACGGAAAACTCAAGATCGTTGTCCTGAAGAATGGTTCGATACTTGACCCTGCGGAGTTCTTCTCCAACTTCGTATTTAAGAATTACTATAATGCTGAAGGAGAGGCGAAGCCGGAAGGTAAGAAGTTCGTCAAGGATGACGGGCAGGCGCTTGCAGCAGGAACCTACGAGTTCAATGTCTATGATCTTACGGATGGTGAAAAGCTTATTGGAAAGGTGACACATGCTGCATCAACTGCAGGCAGTGCAGGAGCAGCGATCCAGTTCCCGACGATCAGTGCAGAGGTCAGACCGACTGCAAAGGATGATGAACTCGGAATGAAGGTTATCACCGGCAACGATGGCTATGTGAATACGATCACTATTACATACCGCAATTACGAAGAATTCCTGGAGGAGGACGGCGAAACACCCAAAGAATTTAAGTTCAAATACAACGAGCTGCACGGTGGCCAGATCAGAGACGGCATCCAGTACTCCGATGCAAGCTATGAAGTGACCGCAACAGTCACCATGAACGAAAAAGATGAGTCTGTACTGGACGTCAATCTGAGTAAGACCAAAGAGTTAGACTTTACCAACACTCCTATGGGAGCGGAAGGACAGGCGACGCCTGAGGGCAAGAAGGTCCTTAACGGAAGAAAGCTGAAAGAGGGAGAATTCACATTTGACCTCTATTACGGCGACACGGTGATCGGGCACGTCACAAATGCGGCGGGCGGACAGATCAAGTATCCTGTGATCAAGTTTGTCCTTGATGCAGCTGGAACGGAAGGCGTTACAGTTGATAGCGAGACCGATACCACTTTAGTTACCATAACTGTCAGGAACCCCGGAAAACTCGTAGGACCTTACACATTCACGGTGAAGGAGAATAGCGATAATCCCAGCCCTGGTATTGTATATCCTCTGTATCCGGATGACCGAAAGACCTTTACGGCGACAGCCAAGATGAAAGAGGGCAGCAATGAGGAAATCGTAGTCACTCTGTCTGATGCAGATGCGCTCGACTTCACGAATACGTATGGTGCGAATGGTGAAGATAAGCCTGAAGGTAAGAAGGTACTGGAAGGCCGTAAGCTTAAAGCTCGCGAGTTCTGGTTCAGAGTTTATGACGCAGACGGCAATGAGATCGGAAGAGTTACCAATGACCTGAATGGAAAGATCCTGTATCCTACATTCAAGTATGTTGTGGACTCCAAAGCGAAGGCCGGAAGAGAACTTGAGACTGCAAACGGTGCACTGACAGCGGTCATCATTACTGTAAACAAAGTTGAAGATCTGAAAGCAACTTCTTATACAGTAAAAGAGATCGAGCAGTCCGAAGCAGGTATCACATACGATACGAAGACGAAGCAAACAATTACAGTAACACCTTCTGTCGATCCGAAAGATGAATCCAAGCTGAAAGTCACTGCGGAAGCAGAGGCAGGAAAGGAATTTAAGAACACCTATTATGCAGAAGGCCAGGCTGCGCCCGAAGGTCTTAAGGAGCTTACAAACCGTCTGCCCGATAATGAAGAATTCCAGTTCGAGATCAAGGAAGGCGATAAAGTGATCGCCACCGTCAAGAACACGGATTCTCTGAATGACGAGCAGAACAAGAAGGCAATTGATTATCCTACTTTCAAGTATACGGTAGACGCCACAAAGGATGCCGGAACAACATACGACGAAGCCAGCAATACAATTACTGTCAACGTGAAGAAAGCTGAGGATCTCAAGAGCCAGTACAACTACACAATCAGCGAAGTCATTCCTGAGGGTGCAGATGAAACAACTGACGGAAAGTTCATCTATAAGGGCGTAACCTACGATACGACAGTCATTAATCTGACAGTCAACGTAGCTGTGAACCTGAACGACCAGTCCAGACTGGATGTAACGATCAACAAGCCGACAGGTAATGATTTCAAGAACGAGTATGAAGCAACGGGCGCTATGGAGCTCACTGCAGAAAAGACTCTGCTCGGAAGAATCCTGAACAGCGGCGAGTTTACGTTCCAGCTCAAGGATGAGCAGGGCAACACCCTGCAGGAGAAGAAGAACGTCAAGAATGCGATTACCTTTGATAAAATCACATATACACTTGACGACATGGACAAAGATGACCATGGATTTGTAAAAGATACTGTTTACAAATACACTGTCAGCGAAGTGGATGAAGGCGCAGATGGCATAACCTATGATAAGAATGTTTACGGAATCAAGGTCACCCTCCATGACAACAAAGACGGTACGATCAATGTCAAGGTTGAGGATGAATTTGGCAGCCTGATCGACGCGATCCTTGCAAAGTACAAGTTCAAGAACGCATTTGAGAACTTCTATAATGCAAAAGGAGAAGGCGAGTTCAGCGGAACCAAGACCCTCAGAGGCCGTGAGATTAAGAATGATGACGATGAAACTGTATTCACCTTCAAGATCAAGATCGGAGACAAAGAGTTTACTCTCACCAATACCGGAAACCAGATCAAGTATCCTAAGCTGAAATTTGTGGTCGACAGCTCTCTTAAACCGGGAACAGTGCTGCTTCCCGCTTGGGAGAATGAAAACCACGAAACGATCGTAGTGAAGGCAGCAGATCTTGAAAACATCATCAATGTAAAAGATGCTACTGCTGATCCTGTAGAGTATGAGCCTAAGGATTATGTATTCACGGTGACTGAGGAAACTGGCAATGCAGCTGGTATTACATATGACACTAAGTCATACACAGTGAAGGCGACAGTATCCCTCAACGCTAAGGACAAGTCAGTTCTTGACGTGAATGTGGAAACAACTCCTGCAGATGCTAAGAATGTGAACTTCGTTAACACCTACAGAGCAAAAGGCGAAGATACGGGAGAAGGAATCAAATTCCTGTATGGCCGTGAGATTAAGGCAAAAGAGTTCGCATTCACAATTGCTGATGGAGCGGGAAAAGCCATTGGTACAGTAGTGAATGATGCAAACGGCGTGATCCAGTACCCTGTCTTCAAGTATGTAGTAGATCCGGATGCAGTTAATCTGGGACTTACGACAGAAAAAGATGCGGATGGAAACTTAACCGCTGTGATCAAGACCTATGCGAGCAAGGAAGACCTTGAAAAAGATCTGACAGCTACTTACACAGTGAAAGAAAATGTTGGCACTGAGACGGGTATTACGTATGACGGTACAACCGTAGATACGATCAACGTAGCTGTAGAAGTGACCAAAGAAGAGATCGAGACCGATGTAGCGAAGCTGAATGTGACCGTGACAACAGACTCCAGTGCTAAGTTCACGAACTACTACAAGGCAAGGGGCGAGAAGAGCATCACCGGCTCCAAGGAACTCACATACCGCCTGCCTGAGGACGAAGAATTTGAGTTCGTCATCAGCGAGAAGATCCCGGATCAGAGAGGCAGCCATGAGATCGCAAGAGTCAAGAGCTCTGACGTGATCAATGATGGCTACACCGGAAAGACCATCAAGTATCCTACATTCAGATACATTGTGGACTACCAGGCAGAAGCAGGCACCGTATATGATGCCAAGAACAATGTGATCATCGTTACAGTCAACTGGGTTGAAGACCTTAAGAATGGCTTCACCTACACGATCACCGAGGTCAATGACGGACAGACATACTTTACGTATGACACGACAGAGATCACTCTGAACGTAACCGTTACACCTACGGATAAAGAAATCGAACCGCGCGTAGCGAAGCTCGATGTCGCCATCGAGAAGAGCGAAGGAAATGACTTCCATAACCAGTATCATGCAAAAGGCGCACTGCAGCTGTATGCAGAAAAGACTCTGCTTGGAAGACTCCTGAATAGAGATGACTTCACGTTCGATCTCAAGCGCACAGATGAAACATTCGAAAATGTTATTGAAACGGTAGACACCAAGACCAATACGAGAGAAGGTTCGGTCACATTCGACCTGATCGAGTATGATCTTGACAGCATGGATAAGGACGAGCATGGCTATGTAAAAGATACTAAGTACTATTACACGGTCAACGAGGTCGTTCCTGAAGGCGCTGTGGAGAACGAGGACGGAACATACACCTACAACGGTGTGACATATGATCCCGCAGTCTTCCAGATCACAGCAACGCTCCATGACAACAAGAAGGGTCTGATCGAAGTTAGCGTAGATGCAAAACCTGAAGGAGAGCTGACATTTGTCGAGAAGCTCCTCGGCTATGAGTTCAAGTTTGGAAACGCATTTGTGAACTTCTACCACGCAGAGGGTGAGGACACGATCAGCGGTACCAAGACTCTCAGAGGACGTAACCTGACAGATGGTGAGTACCAGTTCGAGATCAAGGATGCGGACGGAAATGTCCTGGCAACTGTTTCCAACAATGCAGACGGAACCATCAACTATCCTGTATTCCGGTACGTTGTAAACCATCTGGCAGAAGGAACCAGCTATGTCTTCGACGAAGCGAACAATACGCTGACACTGACAACCAACAACCTTGAAGATATGGTAACGCCTGTGATCCCCGCTGAAGATGCGGAGGAAGGATCCGACCTGGTGACATATGAGCCTAAGGATTACATCTATACGATCAATGAGGTAATTCCTGAAGGTGCAACAGACAATGGAGACGGAACCTATACGTACAAGGGCGTGACCTACAACGAGCTGGTCAACGACTACACGCTGACAGCAACTGTAGCAGTCAACGCAGACGATATGGGCATCCTGGATGTCAGTATCGATAACAAGGAAGGACTTGATTTCAGCAATGCTTACAGGGCGAAAGGTGAAGATACCGTCGTCGGTAAGAAGATCCTCAAGGGTGCTGATATTAAGGACTACGAAGGACTCTTCAGCTTCACAGTAAGTGACAGCGAAGGAAATCTCATCACGACCGTCACCAATGACGCAGAGGGCAACATCCTGTATCCTACATTCAGATATGTGGTGAATCCTGACGCGGAGGCAGGTGCCGTATATGATGAGGAAGAAAATGTTTACACAGTAACCGTTAACGCATATGAAGATCTTGCAGAAGTCTACAGGTACAAGGTGACCGAGGTTGAGGGCGATATCGAGGATATGGCTTACAACGTAGGCGAGAAACTGGAGTACGATATCACTGTTACAGCAGTAGCGGATGATGAAGACCAGTCGATCCTGAATGTTGTGGCACTGCCGAATACCGCAGTCGACTTCGTGAACAGACAGTACTTCAAGGCTGGCCTGTACAAGGTAAGCGAGAATTCCGGCGAAGCGCTCAAGGGTGCGGTGATCCGCCTCGTGAGAGTAGACGACGGAGAGATCATTGATGAGTGGACATCCGATGGATCGGTCCACATGATCAACCTGATCGAGATCGGAACCGGCACATTCCGCTTCGTAGAGGTTAAGTCCCCGAGCGGATACCATCTCGCCAAGAATATTGAGTTTACGATGAGCGAGGACGGAGAGTTCTCCAGCACGTATGACCATATCTATGACGATAATGGAAATGCAATCTTCATCATGAGAGATCCTAAGGATGCAAGAACCGGCGATGAAGCACCTCTTGCAGCAGCAGGCGGCGCATTCGCACTCGGTGTTGCAGGCCTTGCAGCAGTCCTGGCACAGAAGAAAAAGCGCAGAGCTTGATTCTGAAGTGTGAGATATGCAGTGAGTAGACTGCCAAGACACAATAACTCATAAGAAGTACCCCTTCCCGGCAGTGATGCCGGGGAGGGGTTTTCTTTGCGGCCAAAATGCGGTATAATCGGCGGGATTTGGAGAAAGAGGTTTACAAGTATGAATATTCTTGTTGTGGACGATGAAAAGGAAATCGCGGACCTGATCGAGATCTATTTGCAGAATGAGGGCTACAGCGTAAAGAAATGCAATCGCGCGGCGGGCGTGATGGACATTGTGGAAAGCGAGAATATCTCGCTGGCCATTTTGGACGTGATGCTTCCGGACGGCGATGGCCTGGAGCTTCTGCGGCAGATCCGCCGCGAGCACTATTTTCCCGTGATCATGCTGACGGCCAAAATCCAGGATACGGACAAGATCACAGGCCTGACACTAGGCGCCGACGACTATATCACCAAGCCCTTCAACCCGCTGGAACTCATGGCCCGTGTCAAAACACAGCTCCGCCGCTACACCCGCTACAACGTGGGCGGCGCGCCGGAGGAAGCGCCTTCAGAGCTGACGATCCGGGGCCTTACGATTGATCGGGACACCCACAAGGCAAGGCTCAACGGAAGCGAGCTGGTGCTGACGCCCATGGAGTTTTCCATCCTGCGCTACCTGTGCGAGCATCGCGGCAAGGTGGTCTCATCCGAGGAACTGTACGAAAAGGTGTGGGGCGAGGAGTTTTTGGACTGCAATAATACGGTCATGGCCCACATCGCGCGCCTTCGTTCCAAGATGAAGGAGCCGGCCCGCCATCCCCGCTATATCAAGACGGTCTGGGGCGTGGGCTATACGATTGAGTGAGGAATACGTTTTGAACGAAAGAAAGATAACAGTACTGCGCGCCCCGTCATCACTCCGCATTCGCCTGAGCCGGCATCTGGCCTGGCAGTATCTGACGCATGCGGCGGTCTACATGATATTAGTGATGGGGTGGCTGTATTACTACATGACACATATCTGGAACCGGATCGGCCCCGGGAGCGGCGGCCGGATCGAACTGCCGCGGATCATTCTGTTCCTGATCGGATTCGGTCTGCCTGTTGTGGTGTGGTTCCTGTACACGATCGTCTTTCTGCAGAAGCCGCTGCGCTATCTGGATGATCTTTTAGGCGCGACCGCGCAGCTGGCCGCCGACAAGGAGCAGCCCATTGTGCTGCCGGATGTCATGAAAGAAGCGGAGAACGAGCTCAACGAGGTGCGCCTGCAGGCGATTTTGGACGAGCGGCGGCTCCTCGAAAACGAGGAGAAAAAGAACAACCTGATCATGTATCTGGCCCACGACCTCAAGACGCCATTGACCAGCGTACTGGGCTATCTGGTCCTTCTGGAGGAGAATCCGGAGCTGTCGGCCGAGCAGAGAGCCAAATACATAGGCATTGCCAGAAACAAGGCGGAAAGACTGGAAGAGCTGATCGGTGAATTTTTTGACATCACGAGGCTGACGCTGACGACCATGACGCTGAACCGGTCCCAGGTCCACCTGAGCCGGATGCTGGAGCAGATCGTCTCGGAGTCCGAGCCGCTCCTTGTGGAAAAGGGCGTGCACTGGCAGGCGGACATCATGCCGGACGTCTACATTGAGGGCGACGCGGACAAGCTGCAGCGGGTCATGGACAACCTGATCCGCAACGCGGTCAGCTACAGCTATCCGGACACGGCGCTGCGTCTCACCATGCGCCAAAATACGGCTGACAGCGTCGAGATTTCCCTGCGCAACAGCGGACCGACCATCCCCAAAGAGAAGCTGAAACTGCTCTTCGAGCAGTTCTACCGTCTCGACGAGGCGAGGGGGACGGAAAGCGGCGGAGCCGGCCTGGGACTTGCCATTGCCAAGGAAATCGCAGAGCTGCACGGCGGAAGGATCACCGCGGAGAGCGAAAACGAGAGCATAACTTTCAGGGTGGTGCTTCCTGTGAAAATTGTCGAATAGTTTGTGTCTATTTATTGCCGTTTTGTGCAAAAAGGTGTATTTTTTGGCATAATTGCCATATAATAGAGATGATAGTTTTCACTTCATTTCAAGGGGGCTCACATGGCTAAAAAGTATAATATCTGTCTCGACATCGGCGGAACCAAGATCCTCGGCGTGATCTTTGACCAGGAGAAGAATATCGTTTACCGCATTAAGAAGAAAACCAAGAAGGACGGCGATTCCCAGGACAACGTTGAGAACGTGATCGTCAGCGTTGTGGAAGAGATGCTGGAAGGATCCGGTATCAGCAAGAAGGAAGTTGCGGCGATCGCAGCCGGTGCACCGGGCGTCATCGACCAAGCAAAGGGAATCATCCTGTTTTCCCCCAACCTTCCCTGGAGAAATTATGACATCAAGTCCTCCATGGAGAAGAAATTCGGCGTGCCCTTCTATATCGGCAACGACGTCAACGTCGGCGTTCTTGGCGAGTACAAGTACGGCGCAGCTAGAGGCTACAAGGATGTCGTCGGCTTCTTCGTAGGTACCGGCATGGGCGGCGGCCTGATCCTGAACGGCGAGCTCTACTCCGGCCATATGTACAAGGGCGCTGAGTATGGCCATATGATCCTGGATCCCGAGGGACCGCTCTGCGGATGCGGACAGAGAGGATGCCTGGAGGCCTTCTCCAGTAAGAAGGCTATGTCCTCCTACATTCGCATACAGGCGAGCCGCGGCAGAGAGACCATGATGGCTGAGCATGTGCAGGAAGGCGTCTTTAGAAGCAAATTCCTCAAGAAAGCGCTCAAGAAACAGGACGCTGTCACAGTTGAGGCAGTCGACAGAGCGTGCCATTATCTGGCCATCGCAACCGGCAATATGATCAACACCATCAGCCCGCAGGTCGTTGTCTATGGCGGCGGCGTCATCGAGGCCGTTGGACAGACCTTCCTTGAGAAGATCGAGGCGGAAGTAGACCGCTACTGCATGCCTTCCATCAGAGACACAGTCGAGCTCAAGATCGCTGAGCTGGGCGATGATTCCAACATCTACGGCGCACTGGCCATGATCGAGGAGATGCAGAAATAATCTGTTCGCAGCACATTCGAACAGGATTTGTGCAGATGAATTGTGTGCACTGACACAATAGAATAGGAAAAAGCGCTGGATTATCCGGGCGAAGGATCAGATTTACAGGGGACGGCCGAATCGGCCGACTGATCCGGGGGGATTTAGGAAGGAGCGCGTCGCGTTGGCGGCGCGCTCTATTTGTTTGATCAGCCGGTAAGCGCAGCTCGTGCTCCGCGAAGATGCATTGTCTGGATGCAACTTTCTGGACGCCTTGTCTTGACACCAAAAGTTAGCGATGCTAAACTTTTACAGAGTTAATAAGTGCTAACTATTTGTGGCTTTTGACGGAGAGTAAGAAGATGAGCACGGACAGGACACAGAATTGCACCAAATCCCAGGTTGAGCTTGCCAAGAACGCCAGCAGCTATATTTTGGAACGGGTAGACAAACACATTACGATCAGGGAGATGGCGGACAAGATGCATGTGTCGCAGACACAACTCAAGAACAGCTTCCGCAACTATTACGGCGAGTCCATGTACAAATACATCCGCGCGAGAAAGATGGAAATGGCGGCGGAGAAGCTGGCGCAGGAGGAGCTCTCCGTGATGGAGATCGCCGGCATGGTCGGCTACGAGAACTGCAGCAAGTTCGCGGCTGCGTTCCGGGGCGAGTATGGAGTCTCTCCGAGCGGATATCGCAAACAGCATAGGAAAGGCATCAGCGAGGCATAATCATGTTTCTTGAAATCAATGGGCTATATAAGTCCTTCGGACAGGGAGACAGCCGCGTCGAGGTCTTAAAGGGGATCGATCTGTCCCTTGCAAAGGGCAGTTTCTGTGTCCTCCTTGGGCCTTCGGGATCGGGCAAATCGACCCTTCTCAATATCATCGGCGGGATCGACAGCGCGGACGCGGGCGAAATCGTGATCGACGGCGAGTCCATGTCCCATATGAACGAACGGCAACTCACAATGTATCGCAGAAAGCATCTGGGATACATCTTTCAAATGTATAACTTAATTCCCAATCTGACCGTGCGGGAGAACATCGAGGTCGGCGCTTACCTGAGCGACAAGGCGCTGGACGTGGACGAGTTGTTAAAACTCCTGGGACTGTGGGAGCACAGGGGCAAGGTCCCCAGTCAGCTCTCCGGCGGGCAGCAGCAGAGGACGGCCATTGGCCGCGCGGTGGTCAAAAACCCGGACATCCTGCTCTGCGATGAGCCAACCGGCGCACTGGACTATAAGACGTCCAAGGAAATCCTCAAATTGATCGAGCAGGTGAACCGAACTTACGGCAATACGGTGATCATGGTCACCCACAATGACGCTATCAAATATATGGCGGACACAGTCGTGCGGCTGCGCGACGGGCAGATCCGCGACACTGTCGTCAATACAAGCAGAGTGAGCGCGGACGCGCTCGAATGGTAAGGAATGGTAAGGACCGGCAAAGGCACAACAGCATGAACAAGAATCCCCTCAATAAGAGGTTTCTCCGCGACCTGCGGGACGACCTCGGCAAATATGTGGTGATCGCCCTGCTCATGATCTTTACCATCGGATTCATATCCGGCTTTCTGGTGGCGGACGGCAGTATGGTAAAGGCCTATAGCGAAAGCTTCACCAAATACAATGTGGAAGACGGCAACTTCCGCACACAGAAGAGAATGAATAAGGCGCAGTGGAAATCCGTAGAAGGACTGGGCCTTTCTTTGTATGAGCTTTTTTATCGGGAGTTCAAACTGGAGAACGGCAGTACGCTCCGCGTCTATAAAAATCGCGACCAGGTGGACCTGGTCTGCCTGATGGATGGCGCGTTTCCGCAGGCGCCGGGCGAGATCGCCGTGGACCGCATGTACGCCGACAACAACGGACTCAAGGTTGGGGACAGGATTCGACCGGCGGAAGGCGGTGCGCAGGCCGATGCGTCTGCTGACGGGCACGCCGCTGGCGCGCAGAGCAGCGGGCAAACCGCCGACGCGCAGGGAAGCGCGCAGGACGGATGGGTGATCACCGGCCTCGTGGCGCTCTCGGACTACAGCACGATGTTTTCGGACAACAACGACACTATGTTTGACGCGCTGATGTTCGGCGTGGCGGTGTGCTGCCCGGAGGAGTTCGCGCAGTACCCGGACAAAACACTGATGTATAACTACGCCTTCCAGTACAACGATCCGCCGGCGGACGAGGCGGAGGAAAACGACCGCGGCGAGCAGCTCATGAAGGACCTCGCCAAAGAAGTGAAACTAGAGAACTATATTCCCCGCTACGCAAACCAGGCCATCCGCTTTGCGGGCGAGGACATGGGAAGCGACCGCGCGATGATGGAGCTTCTTCTTTATATTATGATCGGGATCATCGCATTCGTATTCGGCATCACGATCAGCAACACGATCAGCAAGGAGGCGCCGGTCATCGGCACGCTCCGCGCCATGGGCTTCACCAAAGGCGAGCTGATCCGCCATTATATGGCCATGCCGCTTCTTGTGACACTGATCAGTGCTTTGATCGGCAATATCCTGGGCTACACATGGCTTAAGAATGTCTGCGCCAACATGTATTACAACAGCTACAGCCTGACCAAATATGTCACGATCTGGAACGCGGAGGCCTTTGTGCTGACGACGGTCATTCCGATCCTCATCATGGCGGTCGTGACCTGGGCTGTCCTACGGTATTCACTGGGTCTTACGCCCCTGCGGTTTCTCAGAAGAGACCTGAAACGGCGCCGGATGAAAAGAGCTTTCCCGCTCAGCCCGGGAATCCCCTTCATGGACCGCTTCCGCATCCGCGTGATCGCGCAGAATCTGCCCAATTATCTGGTGTTATTATTCGGCGTCTTTTTTGCCAACATCCTGCTGATTTTTGGCCTCGCGCTGCCGCAGGCGCTGGATCACTACCAGCAGGTCATCAGCGACAATCTTCTGGCGGGGCACCAGTATATCCTGCAGATCCCGCTGGAGGCTATGGACGAGGACCACAAGCTCACGAGCGCGCTCCACATGATGCAGTTCATGTCGGAGGTGGAGACGGAAAACGAGACGGCGGAGAAATTCAGCGCCTACAACCTCCGGACGCCTTCGGATGGGCCCTACCGGAGCGAGGACGTCATGCTCTACGGTATGCCCACGGACAGCCGCTATGTGCAGGGCGTGCCGGCGTCCGTGAAGGGGGAGGATCCCCGGGTCCTGATCTCGTCGGCCTATTCCGACAAATATGACGTGTTCCCGGGCGATGCGATTGAGCTGCAGGAGAAGTACGGCGCGGACAAATACCGCTTCACGGTGGCGGGCGTCTATGACTATCAGGCGTCAATTTGTGTCTTTATGGAGCAGAACACGCTCAATCAGTGTTTTGACCTCGGGAAAGACTACTTCTCGGGATATATGTCCGAGACGCCGATCACGGACATCGACGACAAATATATCGGCACGGAGATCGACTTCGAGTCGCTGACCAAGGTCTCGCGGCAGCTGACCATCTCCATGGGCAGCATGATGTATCTGGTGGACTTCTTCGCGGTGATGATCTTCCTGGTCCTCATCTACATCCTGTCCAAGATCATCATCGAGAAGAACGCCCAGTCCATCTCCATGGCCAAAATCCTGGGCTACACGGGCGGCGAGATCGGCCGGCTCTACATCCGGTCCACCACGGTGGTCTACCTGGTGTGCTTCGCGGCGACCATCCCGCTTGTTTCGACCCTCATCCGCTATCTGATGAAGGTCATGATCCGCCTGGAGATGACGGGGTGGATCGAATTGTATGTGGGAACGCCCGTCTACGTCCAGATGGCGGTCCTGGGCGTCCTCGCTTACGCAGTCGTGGCGGCGTTCGAATACCGGAAGATCGGAAAGGTGCCGATGGATGAGGCACTGAAGAATGCGGAGTGATTGGCTCGGCACCTCGGATATGGGTCCTACAGGGCTCTCACAACTGCACTCCTCGTTTTGAGTGCAGTTGTTGTAGTCGCCCTTCCGGACCCATATCCTTAGGTGTTGATCAAACATGGAAAGAAGGCAAGCGTCGTATGAAGAGATACATAAGGAGAGAATGCATGAAAAATAAGCAACGAGGCTTGTTTAAAAAACTGATGGCTATCGCAATGAGCGCAAGTCTTGTGGTCGGGATGACGGGCTGCGCAGGCAGCGGGAGCAAGGCTGAACAAGCCGGCAATGGCGTCTCACAAACCACAGATGCAAACGCCACCGGCAGCGGCGCAAACGGCGCCGCGGCGCAGGAGGTTGTCTTTCACCCGCCGGTGGATACGCCCTCCGTGGTGCCGGAAGAGAAGGAAGAGACGGTGTATGTGCAGGCGGACGCGGCCGGCAGACCGACGAAGAAGACTGTCGAAGTGGCCCTGAAAAAGATCCGCGGCGAGGATCCCATCGAGGACTGCTCCAACCTGCGAGATATCAAGAATACCGAGGGCGACGAGGAATTCAGCGAGGCAGGCGAGGGACGCTATCTGTGGGAAAACCACGGTGAAGAAATCCGTTATAAGGGCGAATCCGACCAGCCGCTTCCGGTGGACGTCAAGATCACCTATTACCTGGAGGGCACCGAAGTGACGCCGGCGCAGATTGCCGGCAAGACCGGCGCGGTCCGCATCCGCTTCGATTACGACAACCACACGGATGTCCCCTTCATGGTCCTTTCTTCTGCGATCCTGTCCGGCGACGTGTTCAGCGACATCGAAGTGACCAACGGGCGCATTCTGGATCTGGGCGACCAGAAGGCGGTGATCGGATTCGCTTTCCCGGGGCTTATGGACAGCCTGCAGCTTGCCAATTATGAGCCGACCGAGGAGCTCGACCTGCCTGAATATGTGGAGATCGAGGCGCGCGCGGTGGATTTTGCGCTGGACTTTACGGCGACCGTCGTGAGCACCGGCCTGTTTGACGAGCTGGAGGATGAAGATCTGAAGGATCTTGAGGACATGGCCGATGACATGGACGAACTCACCGACGCATCCTCCGAGCTTGCCGACGCGGCCGGGGAGCTGGCGGATGGCGGGGCGACGTTTGGCGAGTATTTGGATCAGTATTTTGGCGGGCTGTCCAAGATCAGCGAGGGCAGTAGCGCACTGGACGAGGGCTTAACACTTCTGGGTCAAAACATCGGCAAACTCACAAAAGGCGCGAGCCAGCTGGAGAAGGGCCTTGGCCAGATGGAGCAGTCGCTCGGCCAGATCGACCTGTCCTCCCTGTCCTCTGAAGAGAGCAAGGAGGCATCCGCGCAGGCGCAGGAAGCCCTGCAGACTTTGGCGCAGGCGGGCGGAGATCTTGCCGGCCAATTAGAAGGGATCAGCGCCTCGGTGGAAGGACTGCAGAGCCTTTTCGAGACCTTGCAGAGCTATGTCGAAAAGACGGAAGGCCTCAAGACCGCCGTCGATGAGAATCCGGCGCCGGACCTCACAGGGCAGGCGGAAGACCTGGCGCAGTCGCTGGAGGACGCAGCCAAAGAACAGGCGCGCGAACAGGCGCAGGAAGCCGCGCAGAATGCGGCGGCGGACGCCGTCCAAGAGGCGGCAGAGCAGGCCGCCAACGCGACCGCGGATGGCGCGAAGGACGCGGCGGAGCAGCGCATACGAGAAAGTGACGCACTGGACGGACTGGGGCTCACGGACGACCAGATCGATGCGGTCAAATCGCAGCTGATCGAAGAAATCCGCGGGGATATCGCGGCCAATACCGGCGACCTGCCGGAAATCAACGTGGAGGCAGAGGAGATTGAGATCAGCCTGGACGACCTTCTCGCAGAGACGCTGGCAGGCATACAGACGGAGCTGGATGCGCGGTATGGCAGCATCAAGGAAGCAAGAGACGAAGTGCCGGATATGGAAATGCCGGACCTCAGTACACTGGATCCGGCGCAGCTAGAGGCTTTGTCCGCAACGATGCAAGAGATGCAGGGCGCGCTCGGCGTGATCGGCGAATATGCGCAGGGCCTGTCCACCGTGCAGGACTCGCTCGAACAGCTGGCGAAGGGCATGGGACAGATGAAGACCGGCATCACAGCGCTCTCGCAGGGAAGCCGGGGTCTCACAGAGGGGCTCACACAGTTTGAGACAGCGATCGGCACCGCGGCAGAAGGTTCCTCGCAGCTAAATACAGCGCTCAGCCAGGTGTCCGCAGCAGGCGGCAAGCTCGGCAGCACATACTGGCAGCTGGTAGACGGTATGAACGCCTTCGCGGACGGCGTCAGTGAATTTGACGAGGAGGGCATTCAGAGTCTCGCGGAGCTGACAGGGCCGGAATACATGGAAGTCATCCGGCGCGTCAAGGCGGCCAGAGATGCAGAGCACCGCTACAATAATTTCTCCGGTATTCTGGACGGCCAGAAGGGCAGCGTCCGATTCGTGATCGAGACGGACGAAATCGGGACGGATGCGTAGGCGCCGGAATTTTAATACAAAATTCACAAACTGGCAATCGAATTTAGAGAGCCGCATGCTATAATCTATTCTTAGCATGCGGCTCTTGTGCGCATGCACTATATTTTGAACGAATCTGAGGTGATCACTATCATTCAATATGGACTGGAATCCTCGCAGGTGCGGGAACTGACTTCCCGCGGCAAGGTCAATGTGCAGGTGGACCGCACTGCGAAGACGACCAAGGATATTATCAAAGAAAACGTATTTACATACTTCAACCTGATCTTTCTGATCATCAGTTTGCTGCTGATCGTGGCAGGCGCCTTCAACAGCCTGACCTTTCTGCCAGTTGTCATCGCCAACATGCTGATCGGTATCTTCCAGGAGCTGCATGCCAAGAAGGTATTGGACGGGCTGAGTATTTTGAACGAGCCCAATGCAGTCGCGATCCGGGACGGCGAGAAGACCAACGTCCCCATCGACAAGCTGGTGCTGGGCGACGTGATCGTCCTTAAGGGCGGCAACCAGATCCCGGCGGACGCTGTTGTCCTGTCGGGCGAAGTCGCAGTCAACGAGGCGCTCCTCACCGGTGAAGCCGACGAGATTGTCAAGGGAGAGGGGAGCGAACTGATGTCGGGCAGCTTTGTGGTCTCCGGCGAGTGCGTCGCGGAGCTCACCAAGGTCGGAAACGACTCCTACATCTCCAAGCTCATGCTCAAGGCGCGGAAAATGCCCACCGGCGAGCAGTCGGAAATGGTCCGCGCGATCAACAAGATCGTCATCGCGGCGGGCGTTATGATCATTCCCATTGGGATCACGCTGTTCCTGCAGAGCTACGTCACGCAGGGCATCAACTTCAGCGACAGTGTCGTCGGCATGGTCGCCGCCGTCATCGGCATGATCCCGGAGGGCCTCTACCTTCTGGTGAGCGTCACACTGGCGACGAGTACCGTGCTGCTGGCAAGACGCCACGTCATGCTCCATGACATGAAGAGTATTGAGACGCTGGCCCGGGTAGACACGCTTTGCGTCGACAAGACGGGCACAGTGACGGATAACAGTATGCTGGTCGCGGACGCGGTTCCCGCGCAGAAACTGACGGACGACCAGACAAGGCGCTACAAGGCGCTCGTGGGCGAGTATCTGAACGCCCTGCCGGATGACAATATCACAATGCGGGCCATGCGCGATTACTTCCGCGGAAGAGGGAACCGGGAGCCGCTCTCCATTTTCCCCTTCAGTTCCCGCTACAAGTACAGCAGTGTGCAGTTTACGGACTCCACCTATGTGCTGGGTGCGCCGGAGTTTGTGCTCTGCGAAGAGTTTGACAAATACAGTGATACAGTAGACGAGTATGCGCAGAAGGGATTGCGTGTGCTGGTTTTTGGCAGATTCTTAGGAGACGGCGCAGGTGCCGGCGGACAGGTGCGGCGTTCACTCCCTGTGCCAAAAAACGGCTTGTACGGCATGAAAGTCGAGCCAATCTTTTTCGTCCTCTTGCAGAACCCGCTCAGGGAGAATGCACAGAAGATTTTTGGCTATTTTGCCAGACAGGGCGTCAACGTGCGCGTCATATCCGGTGACAACGCGCTGACGGTATCGGAAGTGGCAAGGCAGGCGGGCATTGCGGATTCGGAGAAATATGTGGACGCCTCCTGGCTCAGCAGCGATGACGATATCAAGGAAGCGGTGCGCAAATACACGGTCTTCGGGCGCGTGACGCCGGAACAAAAGCAGAAGATCGTAAAGGCCCTGCAGGAAGAGGGACACACGGTCGCCATGACCGGCGACGGCGTCAACGACATTCTGGCCATGAAGAGCGCCGACTGCAGTATCGCGATGGCGGCGGGCTCCGACGCGGCGGTCCAGGCCGCGCAGGTGGTCCTTCTGGACTCCGATTTTGCCCACATGCCGCAGATCGTGAACCAGGGACGCAGGATCATCAACAACGTGGAGCGCTCCGCGACGCTGTTCCTCGTCAAAAACATCTTCTCCCTGCTGCTGTCGATCTTCTCGATTATCAACGTGCTGGTCTATCCGCTGCAGCCCTCGCAGATTTCGCTGATCAGTATGTTTAATATCGGCATCCCGGCCTTTTTCCTGGCCATGGAGCCCAACAACCGGCGCATCGAGGGCAATTTCCTGCGCAAGGTCTTCTGCAAGGCGATGCCGGCGGCCCTTACGGATTTCTTCGCGATCGCGGCGCTGGTCGTATTCGGCAGCACCTTCAAGGTGGCAGAAGTGGATATTTCTGTCGCGGCGACCTTCCTTCTGGCCATCGTAGGTTTTATGATCCTGTTCCGGATCAGCACGCCTATGAACCGGTATCACTGGATCGTCATCTCGGGATGCATTGTCGGTCTTTGCTTTTTTGCCTACTTTTTCAGCTGGCTGTTTTCGATCAAGAATATCTCCACCGAGTGCATTATGCTGTTCGTCCTGTTCGCGATCGCGACCGAGCCGGCCATGCGCTATCTGGGACGACTGTTTGATCTCGTAGACCGAAAGCTGGAGGAAGCGGAGGAAAGACTGAGACACGGAGGACAGGATGATGAGTACGAGTTTGGAGAATAATCCGCACGAGAGTCTTTATAAAGCAGTTGTAGAGCCATGGAAGAAGGTACTCTTTATATTTAATCCGGTCGCCGGGAAATCGCAGATCCGGACAGATATCGTAGACATTCTGGATATTCTCTCCCGGGACGCCTATGTCGTCACATGCTATCCCACCAAATGCCGGGGCGACGCCAGAAACGTGGTCAGAAGCAGAACGGAGGATTATCTGTATGTGATCTGCGCAGGTGGCGATGGGACGCTCGACGAGGTAGTCACAGGCATGATGGAGAATCAGGACAAGCCGTTTGTGCCGATTGGTTATATTCCCGCGGGAACGACGAATGATTTCGCGAACAGTCTGGGGATTCCCTCTGATATGAAGGAAGCTGCCAGAGTCGTGGCCAGAGGAAAGCGATTCGACTGCGACCTGGGAAGGTTCAACGATGACATGTACTTTACTTATGTGGCGGCGTTCGGAATCTTTACAGAGACCTCCTACGAGACGCCCCAGGACATCAAGAACCTGCTGGGCCATATGGCCTACATCATGCAGGGCGTGATGGATCTGGGAAAGATCCGCACGTACCATTTTTCGGTAGAGTCGGATGAGCTCTCTATTTCCGATGAATTTGTATTTGGCATGATCACAAATTCCAAGTCGGTTGGAGGCTTCATGGACATCACGGGAAACCGCGTCGATATGTGCGACGGCCTGTTCGAAGTGACCCTCATCAAAATGCCGACCAATATCCTGGAGCTGGGCGAGATCGTGCAGTATCTCAACAGGACCATTGACACGTCGGACTTTGTTTACCAGTTCAAGACTTCCCATATCGTCATGGAGTCGCAGGAACTGGTCAAATGGACCCGGGACGGCGAATACGGAGGCACCTACAAGCGGGTGGAGATCACCAACCTGCGCGAGTCATTTAAGATCCTTGTGCCCCGCGATAAGTGAAGCGATGGATAGAAGGTGCAGGGCAATATTTTGACCCGGCGGGCATCAGTTCGAAAACAGGAGGAGAGTATGGATATTCAAAAAGACGCATACGAGAGCGGCGAATATGTGACCTTTCACATTACCGCAAGAGACGGCCGGGACGTGGAAATGGCAGTCGTCGATGAATTTGACATCGAGAACCGCCACTACGTGGTCAGTTCGGTGGTGGAAAATGACGAGATCCAGACAGAGGGACAGTACATTTACCAGTGCCACATCAAGGACGACGACTTCACGGTGGAGCCCATCCTGGACCCCAAGGAGTTCGAGCGGGTCAGCCGCGCCTATATGAAGCTTTAAAAAGCGCTTATCATTCATAAACGAAACGACGGATATCGGGTAGAAGGACGTGCCTTCTGCCCGATTCTTGTAAACAATGCAAAGAGCAGCGCGGCATGCCGCGCGGAAAGGCACTGCAATGAGATTTTTCCATCTATCGGATCTGCATATTGGCCTCAAGCTCATGGGACGGGATCTGCGGGAGGACCAGGCATACATCTTTGACGAGATCGCGGACTATGCAAGGCAGTATGCGCCGGACGCCATCGTGATCGCAGGGGACATCTATGACAAATCCATCCCCTCTGCGGAGGCCGTGGACCTGTTCGACCGCTTTGTCCAGTCTCTGACAGCGGCGGCGCCCCACGCGGAGCTGATGATGATCAGCGGAAATCATGACAGCGGACCCAGGGTCAACGTCTTTCGGAGCGTGCTGAAAAGGCAGAAGATCCATATGATCGGGATGCCGCCCGTGAAGCCGGAAGAGACCATCGAAAAAGTGACGCTGACCGACGCCTACGGACCTGTCCATTTCTATTTGCTGCCCTTCGTGCGCCCTTCGATGGTGCGCGAGATCACGGGGAGTGATGAAAACGGAAACGCGCTGAGCTACGACGCAGCCATCCACAAGATGATCGAGCGGGAGGATCTCTGCCGCGAGGAACGAAACGTCCTCGTCAGCCACCAGTTTTATCTGCCCGCGGGCGTCGATGCGTCCAAGGTCGAACGCATGGACTCGGAGATCCGGACCGTCGGCAACATCGACGAAGTGAAGGCGGACGCACTGGAACCGTTTGATTACGCGGCGCTGGGCCATATTCACAAACCCATGAAGGTCGGGCAGGAAAACTACCGCTACTGCGGCACGCCGCTCGCATGCTCTGTGAGTGAAGCGGCGCAGCAAAAGGGCGTGATCATGGTCGATATGGCAGGGAAGGGAGAGCTCACAACGACCGTACTCCCCCTGACGCCTCTGCGAGGCGTGAAAGTGATCCGGGGCAAACTCGAAGAGGTCCTACGGGAGACCTGCGCCGATTATGTGAGCATACGGCTCACGGACAAGGTCGATCTGGACGTGCTGGATATGCAGGAGCGGCTGCGGGAGGCCTTCCCGGGCCTTCTGGAAATCCGGCGCGAAGTGGTGCGGACGGCGGATTACTGCGCGGAAGCAGGCGCGGACCGCGAGGAAGCGCCGGATCCGTTCGCACTGTGCTGCAGCTTTCTCTCGGATCTCACCGAAGAGGAGAAGGCAATCCTGGAGGATGTGATCAACCAGATACAGGAAGGAGGCAGGTAAGGGATGAGACCACTGCAGTTATCCATGCAGGCTTTTGGCTCCTACGCGGAGCGAACCGATATCGATTTTACAATTCCGAACCAGAATTTCTTCCTGATCACGGGCGATACGGGCGCCGGCAAGACGACCATCTTTGACGCGCTGGTTTTTGCCCTGTACGGGGAGGCGAGTTCGGGCACCAACAGAAAGGACGGCGCGGAGCTGCAGAGCCAGTTCTCCCCCCTTACGGTGGAACCCTATGTGCAGCTGACCTTCTCGGAGAGAGGGAGCGAGGGCGATGGGATCTACACCATCCGCCGGTCTCCCCGCCATGTGCGGCCCCTCAAGAGAAAGACCCAGAACGCCTTCAAGGACGAGAAGGAGACCGTCGAACTGACCCTGCCGGACGGCACCACAGAGCAGGGCGGCACAGCGCAGATCAATGCCAAGATCGAGGAGATCGTGGGCCTCACCAAGGACCAGTTCATGCAGGTCGCCATGATCGCCCAGGGTGAGTTCATGGAGCTTCTGCGCGCCAAATCCAACGACAAAAAACTGATCTTCCGGAAGCTCTTCGGCACAGATCTCTACCAGAAAATGACCGACGAGCTGGACCGGCGGCGCAAGGAGAAGCTGTCTGATATGGCAAGGATCCGCAGCATCTGCCAGACGGAGGCCGGTCACGTATCGATTCCCGCGGATTATGCGCGGGCGCCGCAGGTCACCATGCTGCGGGACCGGATCGTGGGATCCGACAGGCTCTCGGGCGATGCCATGGACCGCCTGATCGAGGAGCTGCACACGCTTTGCGAGGCCCTTACCAAGGAGGTGGAGACGGCGTCGGCGGCTTTTTCTGAGAAGCGGGCCGTGCGCGACCGGAAGCGGGACGCCTGCACGCAGGCGAATGAACTGCAGGGACTGTTCAACCAGCTGGACCAGGCGGACAAGGAATTGGCCATGCTCGGCGCGCAGCGTGATGCGATCGAGGCCAAAAGAGTGCTGCTTACAAAGATCACGGACGCCTATGAGATCAAGGCCATGTATGTGCGCTATGAGGACGCCCTCGATAAGCTCACGAAAGCGCGCGCACGAAGAGAGGCGCTGCAGGAGAGCCTTCCCGGGCTGATCGCCGCGGAGGAGGCCGCTGCCCAGGCAGAGAACACCGCTCGCAAGGAACAGGAAGCCGCGCTCTCGCAGTTTACGGCCGTACAGGAGCGGGTGAACCGCGCGCTGCAGATTCTTACAAGGATCAAGGAGGCCGGGCAGACGGCCCAACAGCGCGCGCAGGATCGTCAGAAAGCGGCCGACGAGGCAGCCAGGGCTGCGGAGGCTCTGCGCACGCTGGAAAAGCAGGAACAGGCCTGGAGAGATGAGGCGGCCGGACTCGACGGCGCCGATCAGCGCCTGGAACTGTGTGCGGTCCGCTACAGGGAACTGAACCAGATTCTGACAGAGACCCAGGCGGCGCTGCAGGCCCGGGAGGAGGCCGGCACCCTGGCGGCGCAGGTGCGGCAGCTGGCAGAAGAGTATGTACAGAGCCGGGATGCGTATAATCTTGCGAGCACAGCCTATCAGGAGGCCAATAACGCCTACCTGGACCAGCAGGCGGGAATCCTCGCGGCAGAGCTTACGCCCGGCGTCCCCTGCCCGGTCTGCGGATCGGTGGACCACCCGCATCCCTGCCGGATTACAGGCGCGGTCGGCGTACTTTCCAGAGAATCGCTGGAGGAGAAAAAGGCGCAGGTGGACCTCCTTCTTGCGGCGACGCAGCAGAAGGCGCAGGCGCACAGCGCGGCAAGCAGCCGCTACAATGAGAAGAAGGAGAGCCTGAAGGCCGCGTATCACAAGCTCCACGCCCGCATGAAAGAAGCCATGGGCGACGCCCTCAAGGATGAGATCACGCTGCCCGAGGCCAAAACACTGCTCGAGGCGCAGATGCATGCACTGCAGGAGGAGGGCGCCAAGCTGCAGAACGATGCGCGCAGGCTCCAGACGGTCCGCCGTTCACTGGCAGGCATCGAGGAGCGCAAAGCGGACCTTCGCACCCGCAAGGAGGCGACGGCGGACCAGGCGTCCCGCGTGGCAGCGGACCTGGCAGCGGCGAAGCAGGCCCTGGAGGAGCTGGAAGCGACCAAAGATTACGGGTCGGAAAAAGAGGCGCGCGATGTGCTGCGCGCCCAGGAGCAGCAGCGCATGGAGAAGGATGCGGCGCTCACAAAGGCGTCCGGGGACGCCCGGATGGCGCGGACCAATAGAGAACAGACCCAGGCTATGATGCAGCAGCTGGATGGCGATCTGCCGGGCATGACAGAGGAAGCGGAGGCGAGAAAAGGCGAATACATCGCGCTTTTGACCGCCAAGGACGACGCCGGGGAGGAATGGAAAGCCATCGCCTCGCAGTATAAGCGGGAGACGGCCGATCAGTTCCGCAGGGAGATGGACGCCTATTATAGGCAAAAGGCCTCTGCGGCCGGGCGGCGCGAAGCCGCGGCCTCGGCGATCGGCGGGCGGACCAGGCCGGATCTTGCGGCACTGGACAAAGCCAGAAAGGAAGCGGAGGCGCAGCTCATCGAGGCCCAGCAGGTGCTGGAAAGGCACCGGGCGGATCTCGCGGCAAACCAGGGCGTTCTGGATGCGCTCGCACCCCGCCGGGAAGAGCGAAGCGCAATCGTCAGAGAGCATACCATGATCGACTCCCTCTACAACCGCCTGTCCGGCAAGGTCCCGGGTGCCAGAATGGACATCGAGACCTACGTCCAGCGCGATTACCTCAGAAGGATCCTCACAGCGGCCAACAGGAGGTTTTTGGAGATGTCCTCGGGCCAGTTCGAGCTTCGCATGTACGACCTCGACAAGGCCGGCGAGGGCCGAAACCACGGGCTGGACCTGATGGTCTACTCTGAGGTGACCGGCAAAGCGCGCGAAGTCAGAACCCTGTCCGGCGGCGAGTCCTTCATGGCGGCGCTCTCTCTGGCACTCGGCATGGCAGACCAGATCCAGGCCGGTTCCGCGGCCATCAATCTGGACGTCATGTTCATCGACGAGGGCTTTGGCTCTCTGGACGACCACGCGAGGAGCCAGGCGGTCAAAGTATTGCAGAGAATGGCAGGCGGCTCCAAGCTCATCGGCATTATCTCCCACGTGACGGAGCTCAAGAACGAGATGGAGGACCAGCTCATCGTCACCAAGGACGAACATGGCAGCAAGGTGCACTGGCAGATCAGCTGATGCGGCCGCCCACAGATTTCATAATAAATTCATAGTTTGGTAATATCTTATTGACGCCATTGCGTGTACAATAACAGAGGTGAGTCACAAAACCAATCAATTAGAAATGGAGGATCAGATTATGTCAGCTTGGACAAGACTTTTCTTTACAGCAGTTGGCGCAGCGGCAGCAGCAGGCGTCGTATATTTTTTCAAAAAGCGCGAGGACGACGCGTACGACCTCGATGAGTTCGACGAGGACTTCGAGGAGGACGAGGAAGAGGCGGAAGCGCCGGTAGAAGAGGCTGCGGAAGAAGCCGCTGAGGAGCCGGCACCGGCAGAGGACGCAGCCGCAGAGGAGCCCGCCGCAGAGGCAGCGCCTGTGGAGGAGTCCGCCGCAGAGGCACCGGCAGAAGAACCCGCTGCGGAAGCAGTGGAGGCGGAAGTCGTCGAGGAAGAGAAAGCAGCAGTGCCCTGCGAGGAGAGCAAGGTCCTGGATCTGGACGGCGACGGCAAGTCCGATGCAGTGACCGTAGACCTTGACCACGACGGCAAGATCGACGCCGTCGCGATCGACACAGACGACGACGGAAAGGCCGACAAGCTGATCGTCGATACAGACGGCGACGGCGTGGCGGACACGGTACTCACGGAATAAAGCGGCGGCGCGGACACCGTGCGCGCAGAAATCAGAGCGAGAATCAGAATACGATGACAGCGCGCCGGGCGCGCTGCAGGCGGACGAAGACCTAATACGGGTTTTCGTCCGTTTTTATTTGCGTATTTGGCGATAATCCAAAGAGGCGGACTACTGATTGTGCTATAATAGAACTATATTTTGACAACTTGCGATGATCTGCGAACAACAGATTTGATAGAAAATGCAATGACGTGATGCGTATAGCAGGAGGTATGAGTATGGGGATGATCTCGTCTGATTTCTACAGCAGGTTTACAAAGCTCGACATCGTGGAGGCGCCGTTCAGTGTTGGGGAACTGATGAGCATGGCTTCCATCGATGTGCAGGGGCAGTTTGCCGCATGGACGGCGGAGAACGAGGACGCGGGGTACATACCGGCCGAGATTTTGACGGCGCTTTTGGAGGACCGGGCTTTCTGGGCCCAGCTGATGGAGATCGTCGACGGCGGCGAGTACGTGGTGCTCAGCGGCGCGACGCTGGCGTGCAAAACGGCACATGCGGTCCGCATGGGTCTTACGCCGGATGACGTGCGGGAGAACGTCCTTGCCTTCTATGAAAAATCGGAGGAAATGACGTACAGCATCGAGAGTATTCTCTCGGGCACCAAGGAGTGGGTCAGCGGTCTGTACGTGTTTGCCAACGGATGGGTCGGCATCGAGACGGAGCGCATGATGGATACGGACTGGGATGAGGACGACCAGGCGATGGAGGAAGGCACGCCGGAGGCGGCGGCCAGCTACCTGATCGATTCGGAGGGCGAACTCATCGCGTCGCCGGACATTCGCTATGACCTCGAGGCCTGGATGGACTTCGTCGATATGTTCTCCGCCGTGCACGAAGAGGCGACGGCGGCAGATTCGACGGCAGCGCTTTCCGACAGCAAGGCGCCCGTGGGCGACAAGAAAGAGGGCTATATCGTGTTCTCCGACGAGGTGGAGAGGGCCATGGCAGAGGGAAGGCCCGTCGTCGCCATCGAGAGCGCGGCGACCTTCGGCGGCATGATGTATCCCGGCATCGCCGAGTTCGCGTTCCGCATGCGGCAGACGGTGCGAGACGCCGGCGCAGTGCCCGCTTTCATCGCCATCTTAAACGGCCAGATCCACGTCGGACTCACCGACGAGGAGATCCTGTATCTGGAGGAGAGACGAGGCTCCATCTTCAAGGCCTCCGCCCGCGATATTCCGATCCTTCTTGCCAAAAAATCGGATGGCGTCATGACGATCGCCGCCGTTGTACAGACAGCAGCGCGGGTAGGGATTCCGATTGCCTGCGGAAGCGGCATCGGCGGCGCGCAGATCGGCGCGGAGAAGACTATGGATATTTCGACCGATCTGGAATCCCTTGCCAGAAACAAGGTCATGGTCGTCTGCTCGGGCACAAAGCCCATTCTGGACCTGTCGCTGACCATGGAATATCTGGAGACGGCGGGCGTGCCGGTCGTTGGCTACTGCACAGACAGGATGCCTGAATATATGGTCCGCGGCAGCGGCTTCCGCCTCACCTACCGCATGGATACGCCGGAGGACCTGGCGGAGGTCATGCACATTAAGGACCAGATGGACATTCCGGGAGGCGTTCTGGTCGTCAATCCGGTGCCCGAAGAGTATGAGCTCGATCCCATCCGCACCAAGAAGGCGGTGGACGAAGCCATGCAGGACGTCAAGAAGAACAACGTCATGGGCAAAGCGATCACAGGCTACATGATGGGCAGGATCAAGGAATATCTGGGCGGCGAGAGCGTGGAATCCCAGAAGGCCTTCTTGATCAACAACGCGCAGCTGGCGTCCAGGATCGCCGAGGCCATCTGTGCCCAGAAAAAGGGCTGAAGCGGAATATGCGCAGTCAAAATATTGAAAACAGGCGCTCACAGCAGTGAAATCGCCCCAAAATGATGAATTCACGCAGGGAGGAATGCAAAAAAATTGCATTCCTCCCTGTTTGCTTCTACCATAAAAGTACCGGTATTCTTCCGGCAGGCCGCAGAGTTCTTTTGTGGTGACAGATTCCAATTCACAGTTTTGAAAGGAGAAAAATGGATTACACAACATTCAGAAGTGCAGTGTGTTCTCTTTTGTCGGAGAGAAAGGAGTGGGAGCTGGAAAAGGACTGGGAGGAGGATCTCCCGGCCGGGGACGGCGTCGAGGACCTGGAGGAATTCATTGTTTTGCAGCAGGAGCAGGGCGCTTTCTATGAACTCGTCACGATCGGCGTCAAGCAGCTCTACAAGACCTACAAAGGGGAGGGATGGAACGCCGTGCTCAATGCGCTGGATCTGTATACGCGCTATGAAAAGCGCGGCGGGAGACGATTCCGGGGCGTCGAGTATGAAGAGCGCCTCAACGAAGAAGGGGTGCTTTTATATAAAGACCTCAAATCGCTGCGCGCCTCGATGGCGGCCAAGAGGGGTCTTCCGCCCTACTTTTTGTTCATCAATCGCTCGCTCTATGAGATGTGCTGCAAGCAGCCGGCCGACAGGGAGGAACTGCTGGCGGTCTATGGCGTCGGTGAAAAGAACGCCGCTCTGTACGGCGAAGAGTTCCTCGCGGCCATCCATAAGTTCAACGGAGGCGAGAAGAAAATGTTGGAAAAACTGCCGCAGTAAAGAAAAGCGATCAAAAAACGAAAGAAAATTGTATACCGGAGTACAAATATTCATTGCAAAGAACTTGCAAAGGTCTTATAATCGTACTTACCTTAGACTGACGATGAATCGCATAGCGATTTTGGATAGAATCGACCGGAACAAGGAGGTACGACGATGAAACCTTATGCGGAAATGACCAAAGAAGAACTGGCGGAGGAGATCAAGAAGCTGAAAGATCTATACCGTTACTATCAGAGAATGGACCTGAATCTGGATATGAGCAGAGGCAAGCCCAGCGCGGAGCAGCTGGATCTGTCCATGGGCATGATGGATGTCCTGAATTCAGACAGCGACCTGGCCTGCGAAGACGGCACCGACTGCCGCAACTACGGCGTTCTGACCGGCGTCCATGAAGCGAAGGTCCTGATCGGCGATATGATGGAGAACAATCCGGACAACATCATTATCTACGGCAACTCCTCTCTGAACGTCATGTACGACACAGTATCCAGAGCCATGACCCACGGTATTATGGGCAATACGCCCTGGTGCAAGCTGGACAAGGTCAAGTTCCTGTGCCCGGTGCCCGGCTATGACAGACACTTTGCCATTACGCAGTATTTTGGCATCGAGATGATCCCGGTGCCCACCTATCCCGGCGGTCCCGACATGGACATGGTCGAGAAGCTGGTGAGCGAGGACGAGACCATCAAGGGAATCTGGTGCGTGCCCAAATACGGCAATCCGACCGGCTATTCCTATTCCGATGAGACGGTCCGTCGGTTCGCAGGACTTAAGCCCGCTGCGCCCGACTTCCGTATCTTCTGGGACAACGCCTATGGCGTGCACCACCTGTACGACGACAGACAGGATCACCTGATCGAGATCCTCATGGCCTGCAAGAGAGCCGGCAATCCCGACCTGGTATACAAGTTCTCCTCCACGTCCAAGATCACCTTCCCCGGAAGCGGAATCGCCGCCCTTGCGACGTCTCCCAATAACCTGGAGGATATCGTGGAGCAGCTCAAGAACCAGACGATCGGACACGACAAGGTGAACCAGCTCCGTCACGTGCGCTATTTTGGCGACATTCACGGCCTGATGGTGCAGATGAAGAAGCACGCCGACATTCTCCGTCCCAAGTTCGAGATGGTCGAGTGGATCCTGGACGAGGAGCTCGGCGGCCTGGGCATCGGCGAGTGGACCAAGCCCATTGGCGGCTATTTCATCTACTTTAAGGCGCTGGACGGCTGCGCCAAAGCCATTGTCAAGCGCTGCAAGAAGTGCGGCGTGAAGATGACGCCCGCGGGCGCCACATGGCCCTATGGCAAGGATCCCTATGACAGAGACATCCGCATCGCGCCTTCCTACCCGCCGGTAGAGGACCTGCGCGCGGCGTCACAGCTGTTTGCGCTGTGTGTCAAGCTTGTCAGTGCGGAGAAGATTTACAGCGAAATGAGTGAGTAACATGCAATACGGCCGCTGCAATCTGTGGATTGCGGCGGTTTTTTTCAGTTACAGGGAACTTGACCGGCTTTGTGGGGATTGATATGATGAAATGTACATCATTTGTATGAAATATGTACGAAACAATGCACATCAGGCAGGCGGCCCGGGGCCGTATGGAGAAATAATAGATGAGAGATGACAGAGTAAGGCGGAGTAAGGCGGCAGGCCTGCTCCTGTTTATGGCCGTGACGGTGGGCCTTACCGGCTGCGGCAACGCGGTGGAGAGCTATACGGTGGAAGGCAATACAGGGGAAGTTTCCATGGTGACGGACGAGCCGTTTGCCTCCGTATTTTCGACCATGGAATACGCCCACGACGAAGCCGTGGAGGGCACGTCGACGGTGTATGAAGGCACCGCGTCGGCAGAAGAAAGCGACACGGCGGCCACAGCGGAAGAGAACCGGAAGTGGCGAACGATCCTCGAGGATGTGAGTCTCTTTAGCAGTCCCGAGAACGGAAAGGTCACAATGGTGGTTCCCAAGGACAGCAAGGTGGACGTCCTGACGGAGAAGGAAAACGGATGGTATAAGATCCGCTATCACGGCTCTGTGGGCTATGTGAAGTCCGGTTACTTTGTGGAAGACTGGGAGGCGGAACAGGCCGAGCGCGCAAAGCGCGAGGAAGAGGAGCGACAGCGGAAAGCGGAAGCCGCGAGAAAGAAAGCGGAAGAAGAGGCCAAAAAGAAGGCTGAGGCAGAGAAGAAGAAAAAGGAAGAAGAGGCCAAGAAGAAAGCCGCGGAAGAGAAGAAGAAGGCCGAAGAGGAGGCCAAGAAGAAAGCCGCAGAAGAGAAGAAGAAGGCCGAAGAGGCGGCTAAGAAAAAGGCCGAAGAAGAGAAGAAGAAAAAGGAAGAAGCGGCCAGAAAGAAGGCGGAAGAGGAGAAGCGCAAGGCAGAAGCGGAGGAGCGCGCCCGCGCGATGGCAAACGGCGAAGTCACAAGACGGCTGGCCGAGACTGTCAATCTGCGCGACCCCGATGACGAGGAAATCCTGTTCGGCATTGTTCCCACGGGTTCCTACGTCACCGTCCTGGAGGATCTGGGCGACGGATGGTATCTGGTCGATTACGACGGCATGGAAGGCATGATCAAGGGCGGCTACTTCACGGAGGACGATCCGTGATCCATGAAAGCCGTGGCTTTTGGACAAGTCGGCAGTACGCAGTAGATCTGCAGTGATCCTGCAAACAATACAGCACGCAGCAGACTTGCAGTGATCCGCTATATACACACAGGGGCATGTCCTCGAAAGGAGTTATGATGGTCAAAAGATACAGTTTTGGAGATGTGTTCCAAACCGATTCGATCCCGGTGATCCCGAAGGCGCAGACTGGCGCGATGCCGTATATGGACGTATGTGAGAGCGAGATGTCTCTGACCTACCAAATGGATCCCGAGGACATTGTGTACGGCCTTGGAGAGAATGTACGCGGCATCAATAAGAGAGGCTGGATCTACGAGAGCAAGTGCAGCGACGAGTCCAAGCATCTGGAAGACAGAAGGTCCCTGTACGCCGCACACAACTTTATTGTTGTGGACGGAAGAGAGACGTTCGGCCTCTTTATCGATTACCCGGGCATTCTGACCTTTGACGTGGGATATACGGAGCTTTCGACACTCAAGATCACGGCGTCGGACTGGAATCTGGACGTCTATGTGATCGAGGGCGAGAGCGCCGTAGAGATCATTCGCACGTTCCGGAAGCTGATCGGCCGAAGCTATATTGCGCCGCTGTGGGCTTTTGGCAACGGGCAGAGCCGCTGGGGCTATGTGAACGCACAGGACGTGCGGGACGTGGTCCGAAATCACCGTGAAAACGGCATCCCGCTGGATATGGTCTATCTGGACATCGATTATATGGAGCGCTTCAAGGACTTTACGGTCAATAAAGAGCGCTTCCCCGATTTTGCGGAGTTCGTGCAGGAGATGAAGGACCAGCATATCCGCCTTGTGCCGATCATCGACGCGGCTGTCAAGGAGGAGAAGGGCTACACGGTCTATGACGAGGGAATCGAGAAGGGATATTTTTGCACAGGCGTGGATGGAAAGCCGTTCGTCGGCGCTGTGTGGCCCGGGCGCTCCCTCTTTACCGATATGCTGAACAAAGAAGCCAGGGACTGGTTCGGCGACCAGTACAAGGTGCTGCTGGACCAGGGCGTCGAGGGCTTCTGGAACGATATGAACGAGCCGTCGATCTTCTACGCGGAGGACCGGCTTGCCGACGCGATCGCGAGCATTGCGGATATGCGGGACGGCGATCAGAACCTGGATCTGGACGCCTTCACCAAGTTTAAGAACCTGGTGTTGGATCTGTCTGCCAACCCGGAGGACTACAAGAAGTTCTATCACAATGTGAACGGCAAGAGGATCCGCCACGACCAGGTCCACAATCTCTACGGCTACAACATGACGAGGGCGGCCGGCGAGGCCTTCGAGCGCCTTGCGCCGGATAAGCGGATTTTGATGTTCTCGAGGGCGTCCTGTATCGGCATGCACCGCTACGGCGGCATCTGGCAGGGCGACAACAAGTCCTACTGGGGACACCTTCTGATGAATCTCAAGATGATGGCCTCCCTCAATATGTGCGGCTTCCTCTACACGGGCGCGGATCTGGGCGGCTTCGGCAGCGATACGACGGAAGATCTGGTCATGCGCTGGTACGCGCTGGGCATCTTCACCCCGCTGATGCGCAACCACTCCGAGATGGGCACCCGCAGGCAGGAGGTCTACCGCTTCACGGATCTGGAAGGATTTAAGAACATCATCGGGCTGCGCTACAAGCTCCTGCCCTATCTGTACAGTGAGTATATGAAAGCGGTCCTTGACGACGACCTGATGTTCCGCCCGCTGGCTTTTGACCATCCCGGCGACAAGCGCGCCAGGACCATTGAGGATCAGCTCTATTTGGGCAAAGAACTGATGATCGCGCCGGTCTATGAGCAGAACGCGCGCGGCCGATATGTCTACCTGCCCGAGCGGATGAAGATGCTCCGCTTCACAAGGGACGGCGGTATGGAAGAGACCGTCCTGGAGAAGGGTGACCACTATGTGGAAGTGCCGCTTTCTGACGTCGTTTTCTTCCTGCGGGAAGGACGCCTCATTCCGCTCTCCGGGGGCGGGCAGTGCGTGGACGACGTGGATTTTGAGAATCTCGCGGTGGTTTCCTTTGGAGAGAACGCGGAATACGAGTACTATCACGACGACGGATTCAGCAAGGACTACGAGAATCCGGCCAACAGGCGTGTGATCAGGGCCTAATAATAGTATTAAAAAAAGTGAGGCAGATATGGAAAGAAAATGGTGGCATGACAAGGTAGCCTATCAGATCTACCCCAAGAGCTTTATGGACAGTAACGGAGACGGAATCGGGGACCTGCAGGGTATCATCAGTAAGCTCGATTACCTGAAGGACCTGGGCGTTGACATCGTGTGGCTGTCACCGATCTATCAGTCGCCGCTCGCGGACGAGGGCTATGATATATCGGACTATTATGCGATCGATCCAAGGTTCGGCACCATGGAAGATATGGAGATGCTGATCGCGGAGGCCAAAAAGAGAGATATGACGATCCTCATGGATCTGGTCGTCAACCACTGCTCAGACGAGCACGAGTGGTTCAAAAAGGCCTGCGAGGACCCGGACGGACAGTACGGCGGCTATTTTTACCTGCGGGACAAGGACCCCGAGGGCAAGCTTCCGACCAACTGGCGCTCCTATTTTGGCGGCCCCTGCTGGGACGAGCTGCCGGGCACGGACAAGCTCTACATGCATGTCTTTCACAAAAAGCAGCCCGACCTCAACTGGGAGAACCCTGTGCTCCGCGAGGAAGTGTACAAGAACATCCGCTGGTGGATGGAGAAGGGGATCGGCGGCTTCCGCATCGATGCGATCATCAACATCAAGAAGCCTGCGGTTCTGCACGATTATCCCGCGGACCGCGAGGACGGCCTGTCCTCCGTCGACAACATGCTGCTGGAGGCGGAAGGCATCGGAGAGTTCCTGGGCGAGATGCGGGACAAGGCCTTCGCACCCTACGACGCCTTTACGGTGGGCGAAGTCTTCAACGAAAAGGAGAAGGATCTGCCGCTCTTTATCGGCGACGGCGGCTATTTTTCCACCATGTTCGACTTCTCCTCCGAGCTCTACGGCCGCAGCGGCAAGGGCTGGTTTGACACCAAGCGCATCGATATCGACGCCTACAGGGGCTGCCTTTTCGGCGCCCAGAAGAAGATCGGCGACATCGGCTTCTATTCGACCATCATCGAGAACCACGACGAGCCCAGAGGCGCCAGCCGCTATCTGACGCCCGAGATGCGCACGGAAGCGGGCAAAAAAGCGCTCGCCACCGTCTACTTCCTCCGCCGCGGACTGCCCTTCATTTATCAGGGCCAGGAGATCGGCATGGAGAACAAGGAGATCCGCACCGTGGAGGAACTGGACGACATCTCCTCCATCGACGCCTACAAGGTGGCCATCGACGCCGGCATTTCCAAGGAGAAGGCGCTGGAAACGCTGTCTTTCTTTAGCCGCGACAACGCGCGCACACCGATGCAGTGGAGCGGCGACGCGCACGCGGGCTTTACGACCGGCGACCCCTGGCTTATGGAGAACGCCAACTTCCCGCGGATCAATGTCAAAGAACAGCAGAGCCGCGAGGATTCCGTGCTCTCTTACTATAAGAAGCTGATCCGCCTCAGAAAGGATCCCGCCTACAAAGAGACGCTCGTGTACGGCGATTTTGTCCCTGTAGAGGACTGCGCCCATAACGTGATCGCATATTATCGAAAGACCGATGCGCAGACCATCCTTGTCGCGGCCAATTTTGGCAAGGACAGCGTAAGGATTGCGCTGCCGGCACCGGAGGGCGGCGCCCTTTGCAGCGCGAAGACCCTTCTGACAAACGGAGAGGACGCCAAGATCGAGGACGGCGCACTGTGCCTTGCAGGGCAGCAGGCGGTGGTCATGCTGCTGGGGAAAGACTGATTATATATAATAGGTCCGGCAAAGACAGCAATATAGAGCAGGGAACAACCCTGCTTCGGACTAAAAAAGGAGTGACAACACAAAATGGATTATATGATTCGAGCGACAGCCGCAAACGCGCAGGTGCGCGCCTTTGCGGTCACGACAAGGGACCTGGTCGCACATGCAAGAGACGCCCATGACCTGTCTGCGGTGGCGACAGCGGCACTGGGACGCACCATGAGCGCCGCACTGATGATGGCCGACATGCTCAAGGGCCCCTCGGACCTTCTGACCGTCAAGATCGACGGCGACGGCCCCATTGGCAGCATCCTTGTGACCGCCGACAATCTGGGCGGCGTAAAGGGCTATGTGGAGAATCCGGACGTGGATCTTCCCAACAACGCGATGGGCCATCTCAATGTGGGCGGCGCCGTCGGACACGGCACACTCACCGTGATCCGCGATATGGGCATGAAGGACCCTTACGTGGGCCAGACCGCGATCCAGACGGGTGAGATCGCGGAAGATATCACCTATTATTTTGCGGTGTCGGAGCAGATCCCTTCCTCTGTGGGGCTCGGTGTTTTGGTCAATCGCAATGAGAAGAAGGTCCTGCAGGCGGGCGGCTTCATCGTGCAGCTGATGCCGTTTGCGGAGGAGGAGACCATTGCAAAGCTGGAGAAGAACCTGATGGGCATTGACGCCGTGACGACGATGCTTTCTGCCGGCGATACGCCCGAGCAGATGCTGGAAAAGGTGCTGGATGGCCTGAATCCTGTGATCACCGCCCGCAATCCGGTGGAATTTCGGTGTAACTGTGGCAAAGAGCGCTATGAGAGAGCCCTGGTCCTTCTGGGGCACGAGGAAGTGCAGAAAATCGTGGACGATGGGGAGCCCATTGAGATCAAATGCCAGTTCTGCGGCAAAACATACAGATTCTCGCAGGAGGAGCTGCAGGCCGTTCTTAAGAAAACTGAAAAAAAAGCGTGAGAATTCTCCCGTTCATGTTACAATACTAGATTAGGAGAACGGGACCCCCGTTTTTCCGATCTTGTTTGATCGATCGTTTTTAGTAAGGAAGGAAATCAAGTATGATAGATCGTGAAGCCTCCGGCAGTTTTAGATTCTTTAAGAGTACGGCCGGTGAAGTGGAAGATACCGAGGCGCAGCTCGACATCAGCAATAAGACGAAGGTATCGCTGGTGATCGTTGCCCTGATTGTGGTTCTGTGCATCGTCTATGGATTTCAGCTCCGCAGCGCAAGACACAGCGCCCAGGCACCGGAAACAGCTGTCGTGTCAACGACCGCAGAGACTGCAGCCACTGCGCAGACGGCAGAAACGGCAGCGGTAGAAGAAGCGCCGGTGGAAGCAGCGGAAGAGTCCGCTACTAAATAACATCGCGGGAAAAAGCGAATATAAAGGAGTGTAACAAGTAACATGCAGCGTGAAAATCTTGGTAGTCGTTTAGGCTTTATTCTGATCAGCGCAGGCTGCGCGATCGGAATCGGTAATGTGTGGAAATTCCCTTATCTCTGCGGACAAAATGGCGGAGGATTGTTTGTACTGATTTATCTGTTCTTCTTACTGGTGCTGGGACTGCCGGCCATGACCATGGAATTTGCGATGGGCCGCGCCTCCCAAAAGAGCCCGGTTAAGATGTATCAGGAACTGGAGCCCGCAGGAAGCAAATGGCATCTGCACGGACTGGTCTGCATGCTGGGCAACTATCTTCTGATGATGTATTACACAACCGTGGCCGGATGGATGATTCAGTATTTCTTTAAGACCGTGACCGGAACTTTCACAGGCCTTGACGCCGACCAGGTGGCGGCCTCGTTTACAAGCGGCCTTGCAAGCCCTCTTTTGCAGGTCGGCTGCATGGCAATCGTTGTCGTTCTCGGCTTCTGGGTCAATTCCCAGGGTCTGCAGAACGGACTTGAAAAAGTGACCAAGGTTATGATGCTGGCCCTGATCATCATCATGGTGATCCTGGCGGTCAACAGCGTCTTTTTGCCAGGCGCGGGAGAAGGCCTTAAGTTTTATCTGCTGCCCAGCGCGAAAAGGGCACAGGAAGTTGGTCTTTTCAATGTGATCGTCAGTGCGATGAACCAGGCCTTCTTTACCCTCAGTATCGGCATCGGTTCCATGGCAATTTTTGGCAGTTACATCGGACGTGACCAAGCCCTGATGGGAGAGTCCATCAACGTGATCATTCTGGACACCTTTGTGGCCATCTGCTCGGGTCTTATCATTTTCCCCGCATGCTTTGCATACGGCGTACAGCCCGACAGCGGTCCGAGCCTTCTCTTCATCACCCTTCCCAATATTTTCAATCACATGAAGCTGGGAAGACTGTGGGGCAGCCTGTTCTTTGTATTTATGACATTTGCGGCCTTTTCCACTGTTTTGGCCGTATTTGAGAACATCATGGCGATGTGCATGGATATGTTTGGATGGAGCCGCCAGAAATCCGGCTTGATCAACACAATTCTGATGCTGGTACTTGCTGCGCCATGCGCGCTTGGCTTCAATGTTTTGTCCTCCATCCAGCCGCTGGGAGAGGGATCCTCGATCCTTGATTTCGAAGATCTGCTCGTCAGCAACTATATCCTCCCGATCGGCGCGTTTATCATGGTGCTCTTCTGCACCAGCCGCTTCGGATGGGGATGGGAGAATTTTGTGAAAGAGGCAGACGAGGGCAAAGGTCTCAAGGTTATGAGCTGGATGAGACCCTATGTCACATATGTACTTCCTCTGGTCGTGATTCTGGTATTCATTCTGGGAATCCTGTGATCCGGATAAAAATGGGAGAAATCGATGTCAATTTTCTTTTGGAGAAAAAAGAAGGATGAAGCGGCAGCGGACGTAACTGCGCAGCAGCCGGCACCGGCGGCGGAGCCTGCCCCTGTGGAGGAACCGGCACCCGTCGAGGTGCCTTCCGAAGAGCCCACGCCTGTGGAGGAACCGGCACCCGTCGAGGAGCCCGCTGAAGAGCCCGCGCCCGTGGAGGAACCGGCACCCGTCGAGGAGCCCGCAGAGGCGGAAGAGCCTGCGCCCGTGGAGGAACCGACGCCGGTCGAAGCGCCTGCACCCGTGGAGGAGCCGACACCTGTCGAGGAACCTGAACCTGTGGAGGAACCCGCGCCCGTGGAGGAGCCGACCCCCGTCGAGGAGCCTGCCCCGGCGTCCTATGTGGCACCGGCAGCGCCCGTGCCGCCTGTACAGCCGGTACAGGATGACGAGGAAGAGGAAGAGGACGAGAGGCCCCGCAGACGAAGCAGGGCATGGCTGTGGATCTTCCTGCTGCTCTGCGTGATCGGCGGCAGCTATTACTATGGAATGACCTATTCGCAGACGCACTTTCTTGAGAATACATTTATCAACGATATGGACGTCAGCAATATGACGGCGCCGGAAGTGGAGAAAATCCTCTCCCAGAAGGCAGATGGATATGAGCTCAAGATCAAATTCCGCGATGGAGAGGAAGAGATCATATCGGGCACTGCGATCGGATTTAAGGTAAAACCCGACGGCAGCGTGGCCAGGATCCTGTCCTCGCAGGACCACAAAAAGTGGTTTATGTGCTTCTTCAGACGCACCGACGGCTATGTGGAGCAGAAGACGACGTATGACCCGGATCGCCTCGATCAGGCGGTCAACGATCTCCCCGAGCTTTCCAAGGAGTCTATGGTCAAGCCCGTCGACGCCTACATTGAGCTGCAGGACAAGACCTTTACGATCATTCCGGAAGTGGAAGGCAATTGGATCGCGATCGGCAAGGTCAGGGCAGCGGCGCATGAAGCTGTCAAGAGCGAAGGCGGCGAAGTCGATGTGGCATCGCTGGACGCCTACAAGGAGCCCAAGGTGCGGGCCAAGGACGACGATATCGTCGAAAAGTGCGCCAAATACAACAAAATGCTGGCAGGCAGTATCACCTGGGAGCTTCCCAACGGGGAGACACTGACTGTCGACGGCGACACCACCAAGGACTGGCTGTCTGTCGATGAGAACGGCAATTACTACAGAGATGAAGATCTCTGGAAAGATAAGATCGAATTCTGGGTTGACGAGCTGGCAAGAAATGTCAACACGGTCGGTTCGGACTGGCGCTTCCATGCGACCAATGTGGGCGATATCACAGTCAGTGGTGGAGACTACGGTTACTCGGTCGATAAAGTGACGGAGAGAGAGAAGGTCTGGGATCTTCTCTGGGATGGTGAGACGGATGACAGAGAGCCGTATTTTTACCAGACCCAGTACACAAAGGGAAGCGGAATTGGCGGAACCTATATTGAAGCCAACCTCTCCCAGCAGCATGTATATATCTACATTGATGGCGTGATGGTTTGCGATACGCCCTGCGTATCGGGCAATGTCAACCTGGGACGGGGAACGCCGACAGGCGTGTTCCAGATCCTTTACAAGGATACGGACACAGACCTCAAGGGCATCCCGCTTGGAAACGGTCAATATTCATACGTCTCTCATGTCAATTACTGGATGCCTTTCTATAGCGGATGCGGATTCCACGACGCAAGCTGGAGATCGAGTTTTGGCGGCACGATCTACCGCACGGACGGATCCCACGGATGCATCAACCTTCCGCCCTCTATTGCAGGCACATTTTATAGCTATGTGAGAACCGGAATGCCGGTGGTGGTTTTTTACTGATATTTGTTTGCTTTTATGACCACCTTCCAGCGGGGATGACCCTGTGGAAGGTGGTCTTTTTCAGTATTTCTGAGAGGTAGTTATGCAGAAAGATCTGACACAAGGAAATTTATTCGGAAAGATGATGCAATTTGCGGTCCCCTATCTGATCGCCAGCTTTTTGCAGACCTTCTATGGTATGGCGGATCTGTTCATCGCGGGCCAGTTTAATGGCGCCGCGACGGTGTCTGCCGTAGCAGTCGGCAGTCAGGTCATGCACATGCTGACGGTTGTGATCGTCGGTCTGGCCATGGGTACCACGGTGTGCATCAGCAGGTCCATCGGCGCGGGTTCGCAGCGACAGGCGGCCGGCTTTATCGGCAATTCCGCGGCACTCTTTACGGGCTTTGCCGCCGTGCTGACCATGGTACTTCTGGTCTTCACGAACGGGATCCTGCGTATTTTGGCAGTGCCGCCGGAGGCCCTCGAGCAGGCCAAATATTACCTTGTGATCTGCTTCATCGGCGTTCCCTTCATCACGGCCTACAACGTGATCAGCAGCATTTTCAGGGGACTTGGCGATACCAAAAGCCCTATGATCTTCGTGGCGATCGCAGGCCTTATCAACGTCGGATTCGACTACCTTCTCATCGGTCCCCTCGGCATGGGGGCGGCCGGCGCAGCCATCGCGACCGTCGGTTCGCAGGCCGTGTCGGTATTTCTGGCCCTGATTTTTCTGATCAAGGGGAACAGCACGCTTTCTGTGCAAAAAAGCGACTTTGTCCCCAATGGCCAATACATGGGGCAGCTGCTCGGCATCGGCGTTCCCGTCGCGTTTCAGGAGGGCCTCATCCAGGTCTCCTTCCTTGTCATCACGGCGATCGCCAACAGCCGGGGCGTCGACGTGGCAGCGGCGGTCGGCATTGTGGAAAAGATCATCAGCTTCTTATTCCTTGTGCCCTCGTCCATGCTCTCGACAGTCTCCGCGGTCACGGCGCAGAATGCCGGCGCAGGCAAGCACGAGAGAGGGCGGCTGGCGCTTCGATACGGAATCACGGTCTGCGTGGTTGTCGGTGCGGTGATCTTTGTTGTCTGCCAGTTCGCGTCGGAGAGTATTGTCAGCGTCTTTGTCCGCAATGAACCGGACGTGATCCGGCTGGGCGGGCAGTACCTGCGCTCCTATTCGCTGGACTGCGCCATTGCGGGAATCCAGTTCTGCTTCAGCGGCTATTTCAGCGCCTACGGCAAATCGCTGTATTCCTTCTTCCACAACATCACGTCGATCGTCCTCGTGCGCATTCCGGGCGCCTATCTGGCCTCGATCTTCTTCCCGCAGACCCTGTACCCGATGGGTCTTGCGGCGCCGATGGGATCGCTCTTATCCTCTGTCATCTGCTTCTTCCTGTACAAATCGCTCACGTCTAAGATGAAGAGGGAAGAGGAAACTGCTATAATAGGGGATGGAAACAAACCGGAGGGAGTATAGATGGAACAGAACCTGACGACACAGAGCGCTGCGCACGACCATGGACATGACCATGGGCATGCGCATGACCACGGCGATATGCATGCGCAAAGTCATGACGATGATCACAGCCATGCGCACGATCACAATCACACGCACGATCATGATCATCCACATGACCACGATCATGACCATGACCATAGTCACACGCACAACCACAGCCATACGCATGATCCGGAGCAGACACGCGCGATCATCAACCGTTTGAAGCGGTCGATCGGCCATCTGGACAAGGTGCGCCGCATGGTGGAGGATGGCGAAGACTGCGCGGACGTTCTGATCCAGCTGTCCGCGGTCAAATCGGAGATCAACAACACAGGCAAGCTGATCCTCAAGCAGCATATGGAGCACTGCATTGTGGAAGCAGTACGGGAAAACGACCAGACATCGATCGACAAGATGAATGAAGCAATCGACAGATTTATGAAGTAAAGGAGGCGGCCATGAGCAAGGTAGTGAGTAAGTATCAGATCGACACACCCGAGAACAGAGCGTTTCTGAAAGAAAACGCAGAGGGACTGCTGCAATTCGGACACCAATTCCCGTCCCCCGGCGGCGGCTCCTATTATCTGGGAGACGACGGCACGCCCTGGAAGGACAGGCCCCGTGAGACATGGATCACATCCCGTATGTGCCATGTGTACAGCCTGGGCACATTCCTGGGCCATCCGGGCAGCGAAGCGCTGGCGGACGCGGCGCTGAAGGGGCTGACAGGCGAACTGCACGACACAGAGAACGGCGGCTGGTACAGCGGAAGAACCGCGGACGGCGGTATTTTGCCCAATAAGGCTTGCTATGCGCATGCATTTGTGATCCTCGCGGCGTCCAGCGCAGTCCTGGCGGGACGTCCCGGCGCGCAGGCACTTTTGGACGAGGCAATCGCGCTGTATGACAAGCGCTTCTGGAACGAGGAAGAGGGCCTCTCCTGCGATACATGGAATACAGAATTTACAGAGCTTGACAGCTATCGGGGACTCAACGCCAACATGCACTCCGTGGAGGCATTCCTAGCCGCGTCCGACGTGACCGGCGACGAGAAGTACAGGGTCCGCGCGGGCAGGATCATCGATCATGTGCTGGGCTGGGCCGGCGCCAATGACTGGCGGATCCCGGAGCACTACAGCAGCGACTGGGTGGCAGATCTTGACTGCAATAAGGATAAGCCCGACGACCAGTTTAAGCCCTACGGCGCAACGCCCGGACACGGCATCGAGTGGTCCAGACTGATCACGCAGTGGGCGCTCTCCACCTTCAAGGAGGACCGCGAAAAGGCCGCGCCTTATATTACGGCGGCGGAGAACCTGTTTAACCGTGCGATCGGCGACGGCTGGAATGCGGACGGCGCGCCCGGTATCGTCTATACCACGGGATGGGACGGCAAGCCTGTCGTCCATGACCGCATGCACTGGACGCTGGCCGAGGCAATCAACGCATCCGCCTGCCTGTACCATGTGACGGGCAAAACAGAGTATGCGGACAAGTACGCAGCCTTCATGCAGTATCTGGACGAGAAGGTCATGGACCATGTAAATGGATCCTGGTTCCACCAGCTGGACCGCCAGAACAACGTCCTTGATACGGTCTGGCCCGGCAAGTCCGACCTGTATCACGCGCTGCAGGCGATGTTGATCCCTTATTACGCGGCGGATCTCTCGATCGCGCCCGCGGTCAAATTTGAGAAGAAAATCTGACAGAGATAATTCCGGTCCATCCCGAAGCTGCATAGTGGTTTCGGGATGAACCGTGCAGACAACAATGGAGCAGAGTGAGAATGGCGGATCACCCCAACAAGGAGAGCGAGGCAAGGCGAAGACGCAGGCGTGCCGAGGAAAGAAGGCGAAGAGAACGACAGATCCGGATGCAGAGAACGATCGTAGCTATACTGATCGTACTCGCGATGACCGTGATCGGCGTGACGGCGTTCCGGATTCACAAGAGAAATAAGGCGAAAGAGGAGGCCGCGCTGGCGGCGTCCCGTCAGGCGGCGGAAGAAGCGGCGGCGCTGGAAGCGTCCCGCCAGGCGGCGGAAGAAGAGGCAGCACTGGAAGCGTCCCGCCAGGCGGCGGAAGAAGAGGCAGCGCTGGAAGCATCCCGCCAGGCGGCGGAAGAAGCGGCAGCGCTGGAAGCATCTCGCCAGGCGGCGGAGGAAGAGGCGGCCTTGGCGGCCTCCCGTGAAAAGGCAGAGGAGGAAGGTGCGCTGGCGGCGTCCCGCCGTGCGGCGGAGGAAGCCAAAGAAAAGGCGGAAGCGGCCAAAATACCGGGACTTAACGAAAGCTATGACTTTATCGCGGACAAGAATACGACGAGCGTGCCGGACGACGTGGACAGCGCCTATGCGGTCATTTGTGACCTGAAGAGCGGCAAGATCATAGCCGGCAGGGATTATGACACGATCATGAATCCGGCTTCTATGACCAAGATCCTCACGCTTCTTGTCGCCGTGGAGAATATCAATCTGTCAAGGCTCGACACGGATACCTACGAGATTCATCAGGGCATCACGGACTATGTCTTCACCAACCAGATGAGCCAGGTGGGCTTCAACATCGGCGATACGCCGACCATCCGAAGCCTCCTGTACGGCACGATCCTTCCCTCCGGCGCCGACGCGGCGCTGGCCCTGGCCGAGTACACGGCCGGGAGCGAAGAGATGTTTGTCAAGATGATGAACAAAAAGCTCGAGGCGCTGGGCATTTCCGATACCGCTCATTTCACCAACGTGGTCGGTGCGTACGACGAGGACCATTACTGCACAGCGCTGGATATGGCGACGATCCTGCGGGCGGCCATCGACAACGAGACCTGCCGGGAAGTGCTGTCCTGTCACTATTACGAAGTGCCTCCGTCAGGCGGCGAGGACTCGGAGAGCATCGGGATCTCCAACTGGTTCCTTCGAAGGATCGAGGACAAGGATACACACGGTGAAGTGGTATGTGCCAAAACAGGATATGTTGGGGAGGCCGGCTTCTGCGCGGCCAGCTACCAGGTATCCGACGACGGCGGCCATTATATCTGCGTGACAGCAGACGCACCGGACACCTGGTCCTGCATCTACGACCATGTGGAGCTTTATGAGACCTATACGAACTGAAATCGGGCATGCGAAAGTCAGAAAGCAGAGAACAGAAAGCAGACAGTGGATCCTGAACGAAACGTGAGGTGATAGGTTTGGACGGAAATAACAGAGGCATCAAAGAGGCGTGGATCGGAGGGGCGCTGCTCCTTCTGAGTATACTCATTGCAGCAGCAGGTGTGATCATCAGTCTTAAGACCGGGTCCAACCGCTATTTTCTCAGCGCGAGCATCCCGACGGCGATCCTGATCGTCGCAGGCGGCGCGATGATCCGCAGGGACTATCTGCGCGGCGGGGGAAGACTTCTTCTGGCGGGCGGCGAGAGAACCATCGAGGCGCAGGTCCTGGGCGTGACAAGAAACCTCAGGACAGCCGGCGAGAAGACCGTCTATTATGTGGTATGCCGCTATAAGGACCCCATTACAGGGAAAGAGACCACCTACAGCAGCAGAGCATTGGATGAATATCCGGGCAGGGAAGTGATCGGAAGAACGGTCACCGTCCGTATTGATCCCGGTGAAAAAGGCAAGTATACAGTAGATATCGATGCTCTTTTAGAAGAGATCAGAAAGGAAAAGGAAGCAAAGGCATGAATCGCGTAAACTGCATTGACCCGTTTCTGAAAAAGGCAGAGGCAGATGAGCCGGTCTACATCACAGATGTAAGAGAGGTTTTCGACAAAGAGGGCAGCAAAGCCTTCCATGTGCATGCGCACCTGTATGAGGGAGAGACGGCGGTCTTCGCACTCGGGCTCCCGCAGTGGGAGGACGACAGGCAGAGAGAGTTTGTGGCTGAGTATGTCAGGGCTTTCTTCTACAACCTGCTCTCCACACTTGGCGCGCTGCGCATCGAGATCTATCTGGACCGGTCCGATGAAGCGCTGACGGCGCTCGCAGAGGGGCTCAGCGATGATTTCCAGGTCTCATGGGCCAAAACAGAGCGCACAGGCTACGGCAAGTGCCTCAATGTCAATGAGCGCATTATCAGGGCGCTCACGGGCGGCAGTGAGATGTTTTCCATCACTGTGAAAGATCTTGCGGACGAGCCCGCCGTACAGGAAGAGAAGAGGGAGAGCGTCTCGGAACCTGTCTTCACACAGCTCCCTGAGAGGGCGCGGACCAGATTCCTTCTGGGCATCGATGTGGGCGGCACCGATATCAAATTCGCGGTGAGCCTGGACGGAAAGCTCCTGCACTGCGAGGAACTCAACTGGGCGCCTGCTTCCATCTCCTGTGTAGAGGATCTCACAGCGCCTGTTCTGGACGCGGCGGAGAGGCTCATGAAGCAGTTCGGCGGCGGCCGCAAATGGGACGGCATCGGCCTGAGCTGGCCGGACGCCATCATCCACAACATGATCGTGGGCGGTGAGACCACCAAGACCAAGGGCCTTCGGGAAAACAAGGACCGCGACTACGAGACGCAGCTCGCTGAGCTGACGGCCCTCTGCGCGAGGCTGGGAGAGTTTACGAACGGAGAGAATGCCGTGCAGTGCTGCAACGACGGTCCTATGGCAGCCTTTACGGACGCTGTGGAAATGGCTGCGGCGGGAGAAGATATCTCCAAGGGATTCATCGCCTACAGTCTCGGCACAGAGCTGGGCACAGGATGGGTGCTGGCTGACGGATCCATTCCGCAGATTCCCCTGGAAGTCTACAACTGCATCATTGACCTCGGCAGCTATAAAGCCAGGACTTATCACGCGGACGACGCGCGCAGCACCTTAAACGTCAATACGCTCCTTCCCGGCACACTGCAGAAGTACACGGGGCAGTCCGGCGTATTCAGGCTTGCTTACCGCGATCTTCCCGGAACCGAGCCTGAGATACTCAGGGAAGCGGTGGAAAAGGGCCTGTTCCGGTCCGTTGACGGAGAAGACTTCATCGTCGTACCCACAGAGCCGGAGGACAAGCGCAAGGAGTGCCTTGAATTCTTTATGGAAAAGGCCGCGTCCGGTGAGAGCAGTGTCTGCCGGGAGATCTTCAGGCAGATCGGTGAGTACATCGCTGTGACATGGGCGGAGAACGAGTATCTCTTCCATCCGGAAGCCAAAGACAGGACATTGTTCGGAAGACTTGTGAAGAGAGAGGAATGCTTTGACCTGATCTGTGAAGGCGCTGCGAGACGCGAGCCGTCCCTGGTCCTCCACAACGCGGACTCGTCCCTTGCGGTCACGCCTCTTATGAGACAGCTCGAGGAGGATCCCGTGTTCACGATCGCGCAGTTCGCGCAGTCCGTGGGAGCCCTTTACTTTGGCTGCCTGGGCGCTGTCTGAGAGTGACTTTCGTCCGGATTCGCGATCAGACACAGTAATACTGGAAACGGTGAGAGTATGGAGAACCTGCAGGATTTACGTAAACACAGCTATTGCGCTGTCAATCTGACACTGGCTGCCGTGCAGATCCTCGTGTTTATATTATGTACGATGACCGGGGACGCGATGTATATCGCGGGCCGCTGCGGCACCTACCTGGTGCTTTATGAGGGGCAGTACTGGCGCCTTCTGACGTCGGTCTTTCTGCACGCGGGACTCTCGCACCTCGGGAGCAATCTCCTGGTGCAGATCCTGATGGGCGGCGCGGTGGAGAGGAACCTTGGCCATATCCGCTATCTGTTTCTGTACCTGGTCTCGGGGATCGGCGGGAACGTCATCTCGGTCCTCTATGACCGCGCGCAGGGCGTCAACACGTACTCGGTCGGCGCGAGCGGCGCGGTGTTCGGCGTGATGGGGACGCTGATCATTCTCATCCTCCGGGGCAGAAAAAAACTGCGAAGCGGCTCCTCGCTTCTGCCGAGGGCGGCGTTCGCAGTCTTTTATGCGGTGTACAGCGGATTTCGCAATCCTTATACGGATAATGCGGCCCATCTGGGCGGCCTGTTATTTGGCGCGGCGTTGGGGACGCTTCTCACAGTCACGCTCGAAGACGTGGATCTGCAGGATTTGCGATAAGCCTGCAGGCTCTGCGAGGATCATCCGGGCAGCCGGATCACACATAGTTTTATCAGAAAGACAGTGTCACTGGGCACTGTCTTCTTTCTTTGTCTGCAAAATCCGGATTCCGTTCACTTCCAGTTCGTCAGAGACCGGGATCAGCAGGTACTCAAGGCCGTCGATCACTCTGGTCCTGAGCATATCGGCCATATCCGCCTTCACGCTGATCTTCATGGAAGGGGATTTGACTTCCACCTTGGCAGTGTCAACCAGATTTTCTGCCATCAGCGGAACGCCGGCGCCTACGGCCTCGTCATAGGCGGCGTCAAAATCGCTCAGAACGCTCTGGTCCGCGCCATTCTCCGACAGGAGGCGACGCATATCGTTCTTCTCGATCTGTACCGGCTCGCCGGAGTCCTTGTTCTGCTCGATGATCTCTGTGACGGCGTCCTGAAGGCGGCGGACATTCTGGAAATCGCAGTTGCGGCCAAGGGTCTGTTCCACCATGGACTTGAAGAGCTCCTTCTGGTCCGTCTCGGGAATCGGCAGCGTACAGCCAAGCAGATCCGCGCTGATCTCCTCGTGGCGCTCCTCCTCCTTGCGGCAGTAGTACAGAAGGCTGTGGATATCGGGCTGCCGGTCGTTGTAAGCCGGGAAGAGAAAGCCGCTCACAGGCTTCTGCACCGCCCAGTCCATGCGGCGGTCCAGGAAGGTGCAGGCCTCCTCGTCATAGCAGAGCCCCTCTTTCATCAGGTTGACGGGGCAGATGCAGCACAGGAGGAAGGGATAGACGTAGTCGGAGGCGTCCTCCATGTCCGCTTTGTCCGTCCCCTTGGCCGGGATGTCGTAGACGCCGTGGATGAGCAGGATCAGGTATTTGCCCTCGTTCTTAAAGTGCTCCACAACCTTTTCAAAAAAATGGGTCAAAAGATCGTCGTCCTTGAGCTCTGAACGCAGAAGCTGATAGAGCAGCGCCTGGCGGCCGCCCTCCATCTCCTCAGAGAGGGGGAATTCCATGTTGAAGAGATTGCGGCCCAGCTTTCCGGACATGGCGCCGCGAAGGATCTCACAGTATTTTTCCAAAGATTCCTTCTCCATGGCGGCGATCGAATCGTGCAGCTCGCGGATCACTTCGCCCTCTTCGTTTACATAACAGCCGCGGATCCTCGCGATGCAGCTGTCGGGTTTGATGAGTTTTCTTATTTCTGCAATAGCTTTTTTATCCATTGTGAACCTCGTTGTAGTCAGATTTTCCGCTTTTTTTGCGGTAACAATCAATATACTACAGAAAATCTTATTTCGCCAGTGGACGAATGATGCTATAATATATATTCAGATTGAATTTGCGCAAAGCGCATTAAGAATGGGAGGAAATGACCTATGGAAACTAATGGAAATCGCAATGACGCCAAGTGGGATGCTTTTGAGGAGATGATGGAGAACAAAGTCGTCTTCACAGTTCCGATCGATGAGAGCGTCAAGGCGGGCGTCGTGACTTCGCTGAAAGGTGTCAGGGCATTTATTCCCGCATCCCAGCTGAGCACCAGCTATGTGGAAGACGTCAGCGAATGGATCGGCAAAGAGGTCGATGTTGTGATCATCACAGCAGACAGAGAGAAGCAGCGTCTGGTCCTGTCCGGCAGAGAGGCAGCCAAGATCAAGAGAAGCCAGGAGAAGAAGGCGCGCATCGATTCTCTTCAGGTTGGCACAGTCCTGGAAGGCAAGGTAGAGACCATTAAGCCTTACGGCGCATTTGTCGATCTCGGCAACGGCATCAGCGGCCTGGTACATATTTCCCAGATGAGCACCAAGAGAGTGGCGACTCCTGAGGAAGTTTGCAAGGAAGGCGATACAGTCAAGGTGAAGATTACCAGAGTAAAGGATGGCAAGGTAAGCCTTAGCATGAAGGCGCTCGAGGAAGCACCGGCGCCCGCAGAGGAGGATATCCCGGACATCTCCAAGTTCGTATCCAAAGAGAAGGCTACCACAAGCCTTGGCGATCTTCTTAAGAACATCAAGCTTGACTGATAGACGGATCTATGATCTATATCGATTTATAAAGAGGGGGGAACGGGTGATCGCAGGATTGCCCGTTCCATTTTTTTGGCGAAGAGAAGCATGGACAAGACCAAGACGCGCAAACTGAATAGAGGGCTCGCAGCGCTCTTCTTGACGCTGCTTTGCTGCGCCTTTTGGCCAGCGAATACCGGGAGCGGATGTGGCAGAGCCTTCGCGGCGCAAACAGAGGCACCGGGCCAAAACACAGAAGCACTGAGCCAAAACACCGAAGCACCGGCACAAACAGAGGAAGAAGAGACGGACGCGCAGACAGGCGATTTGACGATCCTTGTGGAAGGCGCCTTTGCGGTGCCGGACAGGGAGGCCGTCCTCGCGCGGATCAATGCGATCCGGAAGGAGGCCTGCGAAGAGGGCGTGCGCGATCCCGCGACCGGGGAGCCCATGCAGGCGGACGATTATGTCCCCCTTGTCTGGTCCTATGAACTGGAGGAGGTCGCCATGCGCCGCGCGGTGGAAGCCACGGTTCTTCGCGATCACATGCGGCCGGACGGCACAGAGTGCTTTGCGATTTTGCCTGACAGCGAAGCGTTCTCCATGGAGACGCTGGCCTGGGGCTATGGCGGTATGCTGGAAGCGGTCGAGGGCTGGTATTCAGAAAAAAACGCCTACGTGGCGGAGACCGGCGATCCGGCCGGTCACTACATGGCGCTGATCAGCCCGGCGATCCGATATGCTGCGGTTGCTGACTTTGCGCCTGGTACGGGGCAGGACGCCTGTGCGGGCGCCTTTGGAAGAAGCGATCCCTCGATGGCGGTAGAGAAGCAGGAAACCGGCGCAGAGGAGAGAGCGGCGCAGCTTCTTGGGAAGAACCGGTGGGAGATTCCTATGAAGAAGGCACTCGTCCCCTCGGCGGCGCGGCTGGCGCTTATGAGAGTGATGCGGATGGTAACGACAGGAATGGAGACACTATGGACTACAAACTCAAACGGCTGAATAGAGAACTGGTAAGTCCCGGCAAAGCGCTGGAATTCTATCGAGATACGATGGAACTGCCGGATGGCAGGACGGAAATATGGGATTTTGTGCACCACAAAAGAGGCGGCGGCGCCTGCGTGGTACCGGTGCTGCCGGATGGACGTGTCCTGATGATCCATCAGTACAGGCCGGCCGTCGACAGGGAGACCACAGAGCTTCCGGCCGGCGCCTTTGATGCGGACGATCCGGATTTTGCCGTCACGGCGTCGAGGGAACTGGAAGAGGAGACCGGCTACAAATGCGGCAAGATCCGCCGTCTGGTCCGCCTGGACACAGCCATCGCCTGGTGCGACGAAAAGGTGGAGATATATCTGGCAGAGGATCTCTATAAAGCCGGCGGCCAGCAGCTGGACGACGCGGAAGAGATCGGCCTGGAGGCGATTCCGGTGGAAGAACTGCGAAGAAGGATCTTTGCGGGGGAGATGCGGGACGCCAAGACGGTGGCCGGTATTTTGGCCTATCTGGCGGTACTGTCCGGCGAGCAGACAGCACCGCGTACCTGATCAGGAAGTACCTGATCGGGACGTGCCTGCAGAGCAGATGCGTCAGACCCTGCTCTTGTGGCAGGTGAGATAGAGAATCTGGTATTCATAGGAGGCATTGTGCAGAAAGCGCAGGCCTCCTTTTACGCGTGCATCGTCGAGGTTGGAGAAAGGATCGTCCAGAACGAGAAAGGGTTTTTCACCGGGGTACATGGCGTCGATCATGGCCATGCGGCGGCAGAGGCTGATCAGGTCTCTGGTCCCTTCGCTCATCAGGGAGGGATCTCTGGGAAGCCCCTGGCTTGTGACGGTGATATTAAAGTCGGCGTCCGTCTCAATGTTGGCGGCGGACTCGCCTGTGAGCATACCATAGTGCTTGCGGAAGGAGCGCAGAAACGGATGCATGTAGCGCGCGGTGAAGGCACCGCGGGCTTGTTCCAGATAGGAGACTGTCTGCACGCATATCGCATAGCGCTCCTGCAGGGACGTAAGTTCGGCGCGGACCTCGGTGAGTCTGTCTGCGGCCGCCGTGGATTCCTCGATTTTTTGCCGCAGATCCTCCGTTTGCTGCCTTACCGCTGCCAGTTCCTGCCTGCATGTTTCCTCTCGCTGGTCAAACGCAGTGAGCGCCGGTGCGAGCCGGTCCGCAATCTCCTTTACGGAGGGCGCCTGCGGGGCCGCTTTGGGTGCTCCGGCAGGTCCTTGCGCCGCGCGGACCCGAATCTGTGCCTGCAAGCGCCTGCCCCGTGTCTCTTCTTCCAGGATCTGCTGTTTGGCTCTGCTCAGGCGCCCGCTCAGCGCGCGCAGGGAGGCGTGCAGCGCCTTTTCTTCTTCCCGCAGAGCGTCCAGCTGCTCCATGAGCGCGGGCGCTGCGCCTGCATGGCGGCTTCTGTAAAGGAAATTGAGCCCGCAGGCGGACAAAAGCGCGGGCAGGAGCAGAAGAGGCAGCACGCGCACATGCGACAGGTATAGAAAAAGAATCAGAACCGCGGCGACCAAACACAGCAGGCCCGCTGCGCGATAGCGCCGCTCCGCGCGATGTTCATAGAACGCGACGTCCTGTTCCAGGCGGTCCCGTTCCTTCTGTACTTGTAAATACGCACTTCGCTCTCTGTGGCCCTGCGCAGCTGTACTGCGCCGGATCCTTTGCAGCATCGAGAGCCGCTCCTTGGAAGCGGCGTACTTGTCCTGCAGGGAGGAAAGGGCAGGATCCGTCTCCGCCGCGATCTGCGCGGGCGCGGAGACTGTGGAAGCGACCGTGTAGGTCTGCCTCTGCTGCCGGATTTCTTCGAGGGAATGAAGGAGCGCCTGTTCGCGCGCACGGCTTTGCGAGAGCGCCGTTTGAAGACCCGGAAGGCGCGCGGCTTCTGCCTCCAGTACGGCCGCCTTGTCTTTCTTTTTGCGGATCTGCCCGGCGGCGCGGTCCGGGCCCAGCCGGTCAATCTCTCTTCGCAGCTGCTTGATCGCCCGGTCGTAGGAAGGAAAATCATCCTGCTCCGCCGCGACGTCGCCGATCTTGGCCTGGATCATCGTCGTGGCCTGTGTCTCATGACTCTGCTGGGACCAGAATACGGTTCTCATAAAGGAGTCCCGGTCGATTCCGAACAATTCCTCGCCGATCGATTCGGAAAAATCGGAGCTGGGCAGTCCCGTCTCCTCGTCAAACAGGTGGAAGGCGTCCTCTTTCTTTTTGGCGCCAAAGATCCGCAGCATACGGTAGGTCCTATCCCCTTTTTGAAACGTCACACTGCCGCCGTACACACCGCCGCCCCAGGGCCGGTAGCGCAGGCGCTCGTTTCCGTCCTCGTTTCGCTTCATCTCTCCGTCAAATCCGTAAAACATCACTTTCAGAAAGACGGCAAGGGTCGATTTGCCCCAGCCGTTTTCCGCAAGAATGATATTCAGTGGATCCTCGAACACATAAGAGAAATCGGCCAGCCTGCCGAAATGCTCGATATGTAAGGAAAGAAGTTTCATAGATTGGTTTTCTCCATTTTTGTATGCAGCGCTGTTTGGCCGCTTTGCCATGCCAGGACCGGTCAGAAGAGGGAATCCCCCGAGAGCGCCCGCAGGCCGCAGCGCATGATCTTGGCCTTCATGGCGTCATCCAGATCCTCGGCGGCGCGCACAACGCGCACAAATTCGCCTTTGAGCGTTGCGTCGCACACAAAGTCCTCGCTGTGGATGACCGGTACCGCGCTGTTTATGTAGTCAAAATAGTGATAGCAGTCTGCCCATTCGCTCCTGATCAGCGCCGGATCCGGACTGCACCCGTATTCCAGCGCCCCTGTCAGTTCCAGCCGCACGAGATCTGTCTCTGCAGCCGAGGCGCTGCGAAGGGCGTCTCCAATCCGCTCGTAGACGTCCGCGTCATTGCCGCAACCGGTCACGTCGCAGGAAATGTCGTAGAGACAGCGGGACGCAAAGGGAACAAAGCGGCTGGATATGCCGTCGGGGACATCGGTATCAAGAAGCACAAAGCCGCAGGGGCCGCATTCGTCAAAGCCGCGGCCTTCCAGACAACCGCTGTAGGCGGCTGTGCCGCGCGCATCCAGGGGGAACGCGCGATACTTGTGGAAATGCCCGAGCGCCAGATAATCGATCCCGACGCCTCGCAGGGCGCCAAGGGGAATCGTTTCCGCGCCGGAAGCGGCTGTGCCCTCCCGGACCTGGCCGTGCAGCATGACGATATTGAGACTGGCGGGATTGAGAGCGGGCGCGGTAAAGAGACCATCGTGTGGTTCCCTGCCGGCGATGCAAATTGTACGGCCGCCCATAGAAGGGTCATGCAGCGTCCATTCTGTCCAGGAATCGCTGAATACAAAGCAGTTGTCGGGGCGCGGCCTTACCGCAAAGAGCGCCGTTTCCGCATCGTGGTTTCCGCGCAGAAGAAAAAAGAGGATCTCTTTGTGGGTACAGATGAGATCCTCGACAGCGCGGATTGCTGCCGGGGAAGGCGTCTGCGTATCAAAGAGGTCCCCACAGATCAGTATACATCGGACACTGTTTTGACGGGCATAGCTGCAAAGCCTGCGGAAGGTATGCATGAGCTCCGCACGCCTTTGCGATGCTTCCACCCGGTCAAAGCGGCTTCCAAGATCGGCGTCCAGATGGAGATCGCTGCAGTGAATGATCTTCATAGGCGATCCCCTTTCCGGATCGGTTTGCCATCAGAGGGATGCGGTTCAGCATGAGGATCTCCGTGCGTTTCCGGCACGAACTGCGCGGCTTCGCGGTCCAGCTGCGCGATCAGGTTGTCCAGTAAAATGATGGAATGTCCGTCGCTCATAATGGAGGATTTGAAGCTCGCACTTCGCTTCCGGATCATTTCGTCCGCCATATAATTGTAGATGAGCGTACCGATCGCAGGACTGTTAAACAGGTTGGTACTGGTGTTCTTGTGCGGTCCGTCCTCATAAAGCGGCGAGATGCCCAGGCCGTCATAGATGACCATGGAGATCTCCGGATACGGAAAGCGCGGCCGCAGGATAAAGAAATTGGTCTCCCCCCGCCGGATTGGATCGGCGTCTGGCGATGCCATACGCAGCGCGATATTGTCCCGGATCATGACCAGCAGGCTGCGGATCATAGGCGCGGGGAAGCGAAGCGGCGAGTCACTCCAGTGGAGGCCCCTATAATCGACTGTATCAGAGATCAGATCCATGATCATACCGGTGCGGACCATATTCTTAAGCCCCTCCGGATGACAGATCGTGATCTTGCCGAAGCGGCTGGCGTCGTGGGAGCGCTGCTGTAATGTACCGATCGCGGAAAAGACAAGATCCTGAAAGTGCAGGAAGGCGTACTGGTCAAAGGGATCGATCAGTTTTCGAAATACCTGTTCGTACAGCGCCTTGTCGCTTCGGCTCTCCACATCCTTATAGAGTGCCAGCCACAGCTGCGGCGGTACGTCGTCAAAACACAGATCGGAATGGATCAGCACCATCCTGTGCTGACTGTTCATCTGATAAAAGATCTGGTTGGGGGTTGCGGAATGTGCCTTTTCAGACAGCTGCGCCTCCTTGGCGGTATTGTCAATGGAGAAGAAACGGTAGATATGAGACGCTTCTTCGTTGCCAAGATGGCACGCGTAACAATCCCCGTTGTTGGTAAAAACAAGGAGATAATAGCTGATGCTGCCGTCTTCCGGGCTGTTTCCGGCTCTTACAGGATTCCTGGATGCGCCTTCCGCAGGACGGCAGGTATGACGGATCAGGCACACATCTCTGTTGTCAAACCAGAAGCGACGGAGATTCTGCGCCTGATCCAGCTTGTAATCCTCCGCCAGAGACATCAGAGGCAGGACCGCGTTAAAAATGTGAAGGCCAAGGGTCAAGGCGTCCTTGTCCCCCTTTTCCGCCAGAGAGAGCTTGTGCCTCTCACGGTTCGATATATAATGCCGCACGCGGATCTTCGTATCGGAGATGGGGAGAAGGAGACGGTCCAGTTCCTTGATGATCTGGGTGATCGTCATGATCCACAAGTCGGTTCTGCGGACCCGTTTTCTCTCTATATCATCACGCGTCGGCACACAATTATAGATCGTCACTTTAAAATCATGCGCGAGGCGCGCGTCCGGATCGGAACCAGTCTGGGCTGTGAATTCTCCTGCCATTATTCGGGCGATGGATTCGGAGGACTCCATTGTGACAGTGCCGCTGGGATCCGTGTATTCGATATGGTCGGCGACCATGGAGAGCTCATCGGACAGCCGCCGGCTGAGCAGACCGGCAATGAGCTGCGCATAGTCCCCTGCCTCCGATGGAACGTCGGCCGAAGCCTTGGGGTATATATGGGATTCGAGAACCTTCGCCTCAGCGTCTGAGAGGGAGAGAACGTCGATTATGGAACGGATATTGTCGCTGCTGAAGCGGCGCGGCTCCTTGACAAACCGATAAAACTTCTGGCGGGAGATTCCGATTTCCTTACAGAATTCGTCGACTGTCATTCCTTTTTGCTTCAGACTTCCCGCGATAAACGATAATAAATCACTCATAAGATCGATCCTGCGCTTTTCTATGAATTCTACACAAGCACAAAAGTATATTGCTATATGTCTTTTATTATAACATACCATGAATAGACTGCACGAAAACACGAATGAAAATGAATGTGCATCACGTGTTTGTAACTGTGAACGCGAAGTTTGTTTTAAAACAAATGTCTCAAAAATGGTATGATATAAAACAAATATATCAAAAGGAGAAAATATTTTGGCCGAATTTTTATCTGTTTCATGATTATTCTATAATTTTTTTAGACAGAAATCATTGAAAATTTCATGAAACATCATTGTTTGTTCCAAAAAAGGACCAAAGCGGCGCGCCGTAAAGAGTTTTCAATGAAACGTATCAACATTGTTGATATAATGACAATAGTCACAGTATTTAGACTAGATATACAAGGTGCACGTTTTAAAGACGCTGCAGGAGCATATACCTGCTATGCTGTTGATGCTTTGAGAAACGAGGGGAATGAATGAGTGTAATCCGAAATAAACAGAGACTTCTTCATCTCTATCGTTATCTGATGGAAAACACGGATGAAGACCATCAGATCACGACCAACGATCTGGTGCAGTTCTTGAAACAGGAGGACGCCAATGCGAGTCGCAAGACCGTAAAGGACGATATAGAGGTCCTCGTCAAGGAAGGCATCGATATTATCACGACCAAGAGTTATTATAACTCGTATTTCATAGGGGAGCGCACATTCGAGATCCCGGAGACCACTTTTTTAGTGGACAGTATTGAGTCGAACGCATCCCTCACAGAAGAGAAGAAACAGAAGATCATCGAAAAGCTCCTTCGGATGCTCAGCAAGTACCAGGCGTCCAAGGTGCGGGTGAGCACCGCGATCCGCCCCAATCGCGGGACCGGCAGTGAGCAGCTCTATTACACCGTTGACAGGATCACGGAAGCGATCAGCGAGGGGAAAAAGATCGAATTCCAGTACATGGAATATAACATCTCCAAAGAGAAGGTCCTTTGCAATGACGGCGACTCCGTTTGTCTTACGCCGATGGTAATGATGAGCGGATATGACCGCTATTATATGCTTGGATACGACAGCGAGGAAAATGGGGTTGGCGCGTATCGCGTCGATCGGATGCTCAGAACCCGCATGCGCAATGAATTGGGCGATCCCCGCGCGAAGGAAATCGACCTGGACACATTGATCGATGGGATGTTTGGTATGCAGACCGGGGAGGCGACGGAAGTCGTGCTGGAGTGTACCAATGACATGATGGGAACGATCATCGATCGGTTTGGTATAGACGCCGACACTTGGAAAAGCACGCCCGACAGCTTTTATGTCAAAAAAGTGGTCTGCCTGTCGCCTGCTTTCTATGCATGGGTCTTCGGGTATGCCGGCAAGATCCGGATTGTCTCGCCGGTCGGCGTTGTCAACGAATACATGAATATGCTGCGCAACAATCTGCGCAATGAAAAGAGAAAATGAGAGGCCTGGACGCGCCGCATGGTGCCCCGGGACCGCAAATCGAATTTGTAAGCCGCTGTGTGCACAATGCATACAGCGGTTTTTGCATGTTGCGTCAAAGAATGGTAGTATGAAACCATACAGTAAAGGGTGTATAATAATGTGTTAAAAGAATCTAACAGGAGACGGATCATGACAGAACAGTTATATGAAATCTATACGGATGACTCGGGCGCCTTTACGGTCGGACAGATCGTGGCCCAGAACGACGACGACATTGTCTTTCGGGGCGTTGACGAGGAAGGCAAGATCAGCGCCTATTACGCGCTGCCCAAAAAGATGATCGCGGAAATGGTGACAGACACGCCGTATCTTAGTAAGATCCGCAAGTATATGCGATACGGCAAGGAACATCCCTATAGTGGATGGTATGTTTTGCCGCAGCTGCCCTTAAATCCGGAGGGGCCCATTCTCACGCAGGTCCTTCGGATCGCGGAGCGGGAAGGCGCGCTGGTGACAGTGGGCCGAAGCGGCGACGAGGAGCTTGTGTGCGGCTATGTCAGGGAGATCGAGAAGGGACGGGTCCTCATCGATTGCGTCGACCCGGAATCGGCGCAGAATCTCTCTCAGGTCAAGCTCAGGATCCGCGATCTGGAGTACATTGAGTATGGAAGCATCTCAAACATGCTGCTGACATACGCAAATCAGAACACACTGCCGAAAGAGGACGAATGAACGGGCCGCTTGGCGCGGGGGAACTGCGCGAACTGATCGGGACGATATTGTTATGTCTGATGGGGCTTTTCGCAGCCGTGTGGATCGTGTACAGAAACTGGTCCGGGATCAAGGAACTCTGTACCGATGAGGACGGCAACTTTGACCTGCTCGGAGGGCTGGAGAGGCACTTTTCCGGAGGCGGATCGAGCGGCGGCGCACAAGCTTCGCCGGAAGAGGTCACAGCAGACGAAGATGTAATGCAGCGGCTCATCAGGCAGAAAGGAGCGCAAATGGCGGATTTTGACCCTGCCAAAGACTGGATCAGGGAACATATTATATTCCATGGAAGAGTCCAGGGCGTCGGCTTTCGTTACCAGGCTATGTACGCGGCCCGCAGCTTCGACCTGACGGGCTGGGTGGAAAACCTGCCGGACGGCTCCGTCGAAATGGAAGTGCAGGGGACAGCTGTGGGGATTGGCAGACTTTTGACCCACTTACAGAGCGGCCACTGGATCCGGATCGACAAGATGGACATGGAAGAGATGGCGGTCGTGCCGGACGAGCGGGGCTTCGGCGTCAGAGGTTATTAAAGATATTAAAGAAATGAAAGCGGGCCGGGAGGAGAAGAGAGCATTGGAAGCACAGCTGAGCACGCTCTGTTATCTGGAGCAGGACGGGCGGTATTTGATGCTGCACCGTGTCGTCAAGAAAAATGACGTCAACAAGGACAAATGGATCGGGGTGGGCGGCCACTTCGAAAAGGACGAGAGCCCGGAGGAGTGCCTTCTGCGGGAGGTCCGCGAGGAGACCGGCTACACGCTGACGTCCTATCGCTTCCGGGGCATCGTCACCTTTGTGTCCGGGGACGGCGTCACGGAATACATGCACCTGTTCACGGCGGACGGCTTTACGGGGACGCCGACGGCGTGCGACGAGGGCGTCCTGGAATGGGTGCCCAAGGACGAGATTGACAACCTGAATATCTGGGAGGGGGACAAAATATTCTTCCGCCTTCTGCGGGCGGACGCCCCGTTTTTCTCGCTCAAACTCGTCTATGACGGAAACGGCGGGCTTGTGAGCGCCGCACTGAACGGAAAAACGATGGAATAAAAAAGGACATAGATTTTACAGTATGATTGATCACGAACAGAAAGTACCGGGGAGAAAGGAGCTCCTCACGGCCGGGGCGGTAGCCGCGGCAGCCCTGCTTGCGGCAGCGGGCGTCCGGTTTATGAACACGACCGGTTCGAAGCCGGCGGAAGGACCCGCGGAGACGGCGAGTTACACCACGCCTTCCGAGGGGGCCGCATATGTAAAGATCTGCCGGGACGGCGCCTATGCGGCGCAGGTTATGCTGCCTGCGGGGGACCAGACCTTTACGCAGAAGGAGCTGATTTTGATCAACCCATGGCATCTTTTGCCCGAGAATTATGAAGCGGAACTGGAGAACGTGGAGTACGGGCACAGGATGGATGTCTGCGCAGCGGAGCACTTACGGGATATGCTGGCAGATTGCAGGGGGGCGGGTTACGCACCGCTGGTCTGCAGCTCCTACAGAGAGCGGAGTAAGCAGGAGAGCCTGTTTGCCAACGATGTGAGACGGTTCATGTACCGGGGCTATACCGAGGAAGAAGCGATCGAGGAGACGGCGAGAAATGTCGCCGTACCGGGGTCGAGCGAGCACGAGGCGGGGCTTGCGGCGGATATTGTCTATGCGGGCCGGCAGGTTCTGGACGAGAGCCAGGAGCTCAATGAGACGCAGCAGTGGCTCATGGAACACTGCTGGGAGTATGGATTTATACTTCGCTACCCGCGGGACAAGCAGAAAATCACCGGCATCACCTACGAGCCCTGGCATTATCGATATGTGGGGATGGAAGCAGCAGAAAAAATCATGTCACGCGGCATTTGCCTGGAAGAATACTTGGGCGTCATCGACGCGGATAGATGATTTTTGCGCTGTCATGTGATACATTGTTAGTTATAGGGAGGTAACGCATATGGAACAAAATCGTGTATACGTTACAGGTCACAGGCATCCCGATACGGATTCCGTGGCCGCAGCAATCGGATATGCATTTTATAAAAGAGCAAACGGCGTGAAGGCCATCCCCTGCAGGCTTGGCAAGCTGAGCGCGGAGACCAAATACCTGCTCAAGCGGTTTGGCTTCGAGCAGCCGATGCTTTTGGAAGACGCCAGATACAAGCTCGGTGAGATCGACCTCGATGAACCCGTCTCGATTTCGCCCGACAAGACGCTGTTTGAGGCAATCCAGATCCTGCAGAAGAACAACAGACAGATCTGCAGTGTGCTTGACAACGACGGAAAACTTCTGGGCATCGTGACAAGAAGCGACGCCGCGGATCTTTCCATGGGAGATACGGCCAGCACATCCAAGCTTTTGCAGGATACGCCGGTCGAGTGCATCAACACGGCGGTCAGCGGCAGGATAGTCTATCAGGATCCCGAGAGCCGCATCAACGGCAAGGTGAGTATTATCGCGCTCACCAAGGAGAAGCTGACAGACTTTGACTTTAAGGACAAGATCCTGATCACGGGCAATGATCCCAAGGTGCACAAGGAACTGGTTGAGATGGGGCCGGGCGTTCTGATCGTCGTGCGCACTGACGAAGTGGCGCCGGAAGTCATTGAGGCGGCCAAAAAACACCACGTCTCCATTATCATCTCGGGTCACGAGACGATGAATACGTCCCGCTATGTATATTTTGCCCCCCGGGTATCCAGGATCATGAAGAGAAACCCGGTCAAGTTCTATGCATCGGAGCTGGTGGAGGACGCGGGCCGCAAGATGCTGCGCAGCAGATTCCACGCGTATCCGGTCATCGATGACAACGAGAAGCTTCTTGGCTATGTATCCCGCTATCACGTCATGAATACGGGCAACAAGAAGATCATTCTCGTCGACCACAACGAATTCTCGCAGTCTGTAAAGGGCATCGAGAAGGCGGAGGTTCTGGAGGTCATTGATCACCACAGGATCAACGACTTTTCCACCAACAGACCGGTGGCGTTTAGAAATGAGATCATCGGAAGCTCAGCGACCATCGTCGCGACGATCTTTAGAGAGAACCAGATTCCCTTCCCCAAGAACCTGGCGGGCCTTCTTCTGGGCGCCATTCTCTCCGATACGCTCAAATTCCAGTCGCCGACGACGACGCCCAAGGACATCGCGACCGCGCAGATGCTGGCTGGCGTTGCAGGGCTGGATATCGATGAATTTGCCAAGGATATGTTCTCCGTCAGCGCCAACATCAAGGGCAAGACGATCCAGGAGCTGCTCAATCAGGATATCAAGTTCTTCAACATCGAAGGCTGCAAGACCATGATCTCGCAGGTCATCGTGACATCTGCCGATACGGCAAGGGCGATGGAGACACAGGTACAGCAGATGCTGGATGTCTTTACCAAGAAGAAGGGACTGGATCTGTGCATCATGGCGTTTACGAGCATTCTGGAGAACGGATCGGTGATCTTTGCGTCCGGCGACAAGGCGGCGTGGGCGCACGAGGCGTTCCCCGACAAGGAAGGAGAGACTCTCACCCTGCAGAAGGGCGTCCTCTCCAGAAAATCACAGCTCCTGCCCAGGGTCACGGCGGTCGTACAGAAGTACTCCTGAAGATTTTGGGGAGAATGCTTCTAAGGACTTTCGGAGAATAGAAAATGCGGCAGCTCGATTGACGAACCTTGCATTGTAGATAGTATATGAGGTGATAGAAGATGTCTTTTTGGGAAGAATTAGGACAGAAACTGACGCAGAACGGCCAGGAGGTCATGCAGAAGACGCGCGAGATCGCCGGCGTTGTCACGATGAACGCGGATATTTCTGATTCAAAGAGAAAGATCAGAGATCTTTACGCAGAGCTTGGCGAGCTGGTCGTCAACGAAGCGTTTGAAGGGATGAGTGCGGAAGCGATCAAGCAGGTGCTCGGCGATGAGCATGCGGATGACAAGAATATCGAGATCGTTTTAAGGAATTGGAAAGCAATCTACTCCAAAGCGATGTTCATCCGTTCCGAGCAGGAAGTGATCGCGATCAATGAAGCGAAGATCAATGAACTGAAAGCGGAGACGAAGTGCCCTGCCTGCGGCAGCAGGATTTCGAAGGGCATCAGCTTCTGCCCCAACTGCGGCGCAAAAATTGTGCCGCCGCAGGAAGCACCTGCGGCCAATGAGGCGGCGAAGCAGGCGGCTGCATCAGCGGATCAGGCGGCTGCGCCGGAGAATACAGGCGCGGAAACCGCGGAAGATAAGCAGTAATCAGAGGAGGCGAGTGGAAATGGATATTGGTGTGATCGTTGCTCTGTCGGGATTGGGACTTGCAGCATTGCTGGCGGTTCTTATGGGAATCGTCGCGGCGATTTCTGCTGTCACAGGTATTGCAAGCCCTCACGAAGAGGAATAATATAACGTACATTCTCCCCGTCAGGGGAATCAAAAAGACCGGACTCACGCGGAGTCCGGTCTTTTCTGTTGCCTATAAAATGTTTCATCTTGAAATGCTGCATTTGCCTGCCCAAAGGCTTTACTGCAGCTTCATATCTCCGTCCTTGATCCAGCCTGCCTTCCGGAGCGGAATGGCAATGAGGGGAGTGAGGACTGCGGGAAGCACGAAGCTGATCAGGATCAGGCCGATCCAGTCCATTGCGGTGATGGCTGCCTTGGCGCCGTTTGCCACGTCGTTCACCCAGCCTGCGTAGACGCCGATCTGTCCGACCAGCCCGCAGGTGCCCATACCGGACGCAACGGCGCTGGCGGGGTCGTTCATCTGCAGGCGGAAGAGGCAGGTGGCGATAGGGCCTGTGATTGCGGAAGTGATGATCGGAGGGATCCAGATCCGGGGGTTCTTGACGATGTTGCCCATCTGCAGCATGGAGGTGCCGATTCCCTGGGAGACCAGTCCGCCCCACTTATTCTCTTTAAAGGACATCACGGCGAAGCCTACCATCTGCGCGCAGCAGCCTGCGACGGCAGCGCCGCCTGCAAGGCCTGTCAGCCCGAGTGCTGCACAGATTGCCGCGGAGGAAATCGGAAGCGTGAGGGCGATGCCGATGACAACGGAGACGACAATGCCCATCAGGAAAGGCTGCAGATCGGTAGCCCACATAATGATGGAGCCGAGGCTGGACGCCACTGTGCCGATCGCGGGCGCGATCAGAGCGGAGAGTCCTACGCCGACCAGAATTGTGACCAGAGGCGTGACGAGGATGTCGACCTTGGTCTCTTTGGACACTGCTTTGCCGCATTCCGCTGCGATCACGGCGATAAAGAGAACGGCCAAAGGACCGCCTGCGCCGCTTCCACCGCTCAGTGTTGTGCTGCCCAGCGCGTTGGCGGCGTGACCGACTGTCGCGAGGGAGAAGAGAACCAGCGGAGGCGCCTGCAGCGCGTAGCCGATTGCGATCGCCATCGCGGCGCCGCTCATAGAGGAGGCGTACCCGCCGCAAGTGGAGAGTGCGGTGATTCCGAGCTGTGTGCCCAGTGTGTTCAGGATCGTGCCGATCAGCAGAGAGGCGAACAAGCCCTGCGCCATGGCGCCGAGCGCGTCAATGCCGTACCGCTTCGCGGAGATCACGATGTTTTTGCGTTTTAAGAATGCCTTGAAATCCATTTGTTTGTAATCCTTTCTGTCCCGAAATGTGTAAAGTATCGGGTTGACAGGTGTCTTGACACATTGTGTGTATTATTAATGAAAGCAGGTATTTTGTCAATACCTGCCTCCTGTCTGCTCTTATTCATACCGGCCCCGCCGGCTCAGTCCTTATCCTCGTACAGAAATCCCTCTTCGCGCAGCGCCTGCATGATGCGCGCATAGGCGGAAGGATCGGGGCAAAACACGGTGTGAAGATGGATTCCGCCGGTCAGATCGGATAAAGGCGCCGCGTCGCTAAGACGGACCTTATTGATGAATTCTGCCACGTCGTGCCTTGTTGCCACGTCGAGCGGACCGGTGAGTTGTCCGTAGACGGGGTGCTCCACGATCACGTCCCGCACAAGGCACCCGTTGTCGACCATGATCTCCAGCTCTCTTTGCATATCATCGCCCCTGTGTCTGCATGGAATCCGGTAGACGAGCCCCTTACTCTTTCTTGTGAGTATATAGCCCCTGGGCGTAGCGGTGATGTCCGTTCCGGAGGCGCGAAGAAGGGCGATGTCGCCGACAATGATCTGACGGCTGACGCCAAGCTGACTTGCAAGTTTGCTTGCGGACAAAGGGCCCGGTTGGCTCTCGAGACGCTTTTGTATTTCTTTTCTTCTGGATTCAGCGTTCATAGTGTACATTGGCCTTTCTATCAATGCGGCGGAACGGACGCTGCAAGCGGAACGGGCGCCGCAAATGGGACGGGACAGTTTGTATACTCATCATTATAGCCTTCCATCTTAAAAAGGGAAGCCTGCAGGCGGCGGGCACCGCCGTAAACGAGGCAAAATGCTTCTTCTATTTAGGAGACCGCTGGAGTATAATATCATCGATATAATATGTATTGAGCCCGCCTGTACATGATTTCGGGGGGATGGATGCATCAGGAAGAACGAGGGATTTCATATGCGTAAAAGACTTGCGGCAATTGTGCTGTGCTGTGTGGTGCTTGCTTTGACATCATGCGGCGGAAAAGATAAAAAGAAGAGCGAGGCGGCTGAAAATGCGGCGACAGCGGAAACGGCACAGGAGAGTGCGCCGGCCAAATACACGCCGGCGGTTCACGACGATGACAAATACTATGTGGGGATCATTCAGCAGTCGGGACACGAGGCGCTTTCTCTGACTGCCGCAGGATTTATCTCGGCGCTTACCGACATGATGGGCGACGAGGTCGTCATCGACTTGAAAGTGGCGGACGGAAGCGTTGGGGATTGTGATCTGATCATCGATCATTTCCTGCAGGATAAGGACGATCTGATTCTTGCGTGCGGGACAACGGCCCTCAGGCAGTCCTATGCGGCGACCAAGGACGTACCGATCATCGGCGCGGCTGTGACAGATTTCATCATTGCAGGCGGCGTCAGCTCTGTGGGCGAGCCCGGAGAAAATGTGACCGGTATTTCGGATCTTCCTCCCATGCAGTCGCAGAGGGATTATCTGCTGCAGGTCAGCAGCGGAAGCAGGATCGGCATTGTCTACTGCAGCGAAGAGGCCAACTCGGAATTCCAGGTCAGGATCATGGAGAAGTACCTCGATGATTCCGACGCGGAATATGAGGCGTATACATTTACAGGCGCCAATGATCTCGAAGCGGTACTGGAGAAGGCCTGCAAGGAGTGCGGCACGCTCTATCTTCCCAACGACAATATGCTCGCCTCCCATATGGACGCGGTCAAGCGGATCTCTCTCAAAGAGGGGACAAAGGTCTTTGCCTCCGACGAGAGCATGTGCAAGAACGGAGCGCTCGCTGCCTATGGCGTCGACTACTATGAACTCGGCAAACGTACCGCGGACGTGGCGTACGAGACGCTGGAATATTACATCGACAAATTCGGTGAGAACAGCTCTGACGACGAAGAGGACGAGGATCGCGGCGACCCGGCCAAAATATCGATCGACCGCGTGCGTGACACGGCCGGCGCCTATTACAATCCGGAGATCGCGGAGGCCCTCGGATGGTCCTCAGACGGATCCTTCACAGCACTGGAGATCGAATCGGCAGAAAGCGGAAGCACGGAAGCCGCGGAGTAAAATAATACGAAAGAGGCGCCTATGAAATTACTTTTGGCGGAAGATGAGCCGGCTATGTCCGAGGCAGTGACAGATATATTGGAGTATCACCGGTATCAGGTGGACGCCGTATACGACGGCATAGAAGCGCTCGATTATATCCACGCGGGCAGCTATGACGGCATTATTTTGGATATTATGATGCCGGGCATGAGCGGCCTCGAGGTGCTTACGAAGATCCGGCAGGAGGGCGTGCGGACCCCGGTTCTTCTTCTCACCGCCAAGGCGGAGATCGAAGACCGGATCGAGGGCCTTGACGCGGGCGCGGACGATTACTTGCCCAAGCCCTTTGCGATGGGAGAACTCCTCGCGAGAGTCCGGGCTATGCTGCGGCGCCGGGAAGAATACCAGCCGGACCTGCGGACTTTTGGCGACCTTTCTCTGGACAGCGGGAGCTCAGAGCTTCGCTGCGGCAGTCAGAAGGTGGTCCTTCCCAAGGTGGAGTACCAGATGATGGACGTCCTGATGCTCAACCACGGGATCTATCTCTCGTCCGAAGATCTGCTGGAAAAGGTCTGGGGCTACGATACAGAGGCAGACGTCGGCGCAGTCTGGGTCTATATCTCCTATCTGAGAAAGCGCATTCAAACGGTTGGATCGTCGGTGAAGATCACGGCGAAGCGAAATATAGGTTATACGCTGACATACTGAGCGGACCTTCGACACGTGACGAGCGAGCATAAATTTGGAGAGATCCGCTGCGGAAGCGGGATCGAAGTTGGAATGACAGGGTGCGGGAATGGTAAAGACACTGCAGGTACGATTTGTCAAAACAGCGATGATCGCGATCACGGTCCTCCTGCTTGTGGTGATCGGCGCGATCAGCGGTATCTATACATACAGGACCTATACAGACGTCACACAGCTGGCGGATATGCTGCTGGAGAATCGCGGCGTACCCGATATGGGAGATATGGGGATGATGAACCCGGGCGGCCCCGGACGCGGCAGCGTGGCTGCAGACGATTTTGACTGGGACGATCCGGATGATATGGATGACGATGACGACATGGGATGGTTTCGCAGGGACAGGCGCATCACGCCCGACCACGCGATGTCAGCCCGCTATTTCCTGGTTCTGTTTGCAGAAGACGGAAGCGTGCAGAAAACCGATACCAGCCGGATCTACTCGATTTCCGAGGAGAAGGCGCAGGAGATGGCGCAGGTGGTACTGACGAGCGGCCGGGAATCGGGGCTTGCCGAACGCTTTCTATATAAGATGCGGGATGAGGACGACTACACGGCGGTGGTTTTCATGGACGTCTCGTCGCAGCTCTCTTCGGTCTTGTCCGTGATCGTTATCTCCTTTGTGATCGCGGCGATCGGATGGACCCTGATGCTCCTTCTTGTGATCGCACTCTCCAAAAAGGCGATCACGCCGATTGCGGAAAACATCGTAAGGCAGAAGCAATTTGTGACCAATGCGGGGCATGAGCTCAAGACGCCGCTCGCCATCATTATGGCCAATACAGAGGCGCTGGAGCTCTACACCGGAGAATCCAAGTGGACGCGCAACATCAAGGACCAGACGAAGAGACTGAGCGGCCTTATGCAGAATCTTTTGACCCTGTCCAAGATGGATGAGCCGGATCTCAAGCTCCCCAAGGACGAATTTGACCTCGGAAAACTGCTCATAGAGAGCGCGGCGCCCTTTGAAGAGCCGGCCCGCAAGAAAAAGATCCGGTTTTCGGTGGATGCAGCGCCTGTCACAGTGCGCGCGAACAGAGACAGTATGGGACAGCTGCTGGGGATCCTGTTTGACAACGCGGTCAAGTACACGCCGGAGGGCGGCGTGATCAGCGCCGGGATCCGGACAGAGAACAAATATGTGATCCTGGAACAGCGCAACAGCATCGATCCCGCAGACGCGGTCGAGGACCCGGGAAGACTGTTTGAACGCTTCTACAGAAGCGACAGTTCGAGAACCCGCAAGAAGGGCGGATATGGGATCGGACTGAGCGCGGCGAGAGCGATCGCGCAGGCCAACGGTGCCGAAATCGGCGCCATGTATACGGACCAAGAAACCATTGTGTTTAGTGTCAAAATAATGGTATAATGATTTGCTACCGGAGAGTTCCGGCGGTATGATGACTTACTCAGATAGCGTGGCTATGCTACCGGGGATGAGAGTCTGAGACTTTAGGCTAGATATTGGTACATGAAATGGAGGTTTCAGAAATGGACAGCAAGATGAAGGCAGAGATCTTGAAAGGAGTCATTTTATCCAGATATAAGAGTATTCGTCAGTTCGCGGTGACGATGAATATCCCGTACAGTACACTCATTACGGCTCTGGAGAGAGGCATTGACGGTATGGCGTACAGCACAGTGATTCGAATCTGTGAGGCCTTGTCACTCAATCCGCTCGATTTTACGCCGCTTGATGAAGACAATTCTCTGTCTTCGCAGATTCAGACCAGAAGGGTCATGGAGAAATATTGGATGCTCAACAAGGCGGGGAGAAAGAAAGTGATGGATATCATGGAAGATTACACGCTGATCCCTGCGTACAGGAACGAAGAGCATTAATGTCAGTGTTTTGAATGATAAATTGATGTGAGGTGCATATGCAGTTTGACTATCTGATCGTAGGAGCCGGACTATACGGCGCAGTATTTGCGTATGAAATGAAGAAAGCCGGAAAGACATGTTATGTGATCGACCGCAGAGACCACATTGCCGGCAACATTTACACGGAGAAGAAGAACGGCATCAACGTTCATCGCTATGGCGCGCATATCTTCCATACCTCGGATAAGGAAGTTTGGAACTTTGTGCAGCAGTTTGCGGAGTTCAACAACTATATCAACAGCCCGGTGGCGCGCTACAAGGATGAGTTGTACAATCTTCCTTTTAATATGAATACATTCAGCAAGATGTGGAATATTCAGACGCCCGCCGAGGCGCTCGCGATCATCGAGAAGCAGAGAAAGGAATCTGCTGTCGAGAATCCGTCCAACCTCGAGGAGCAGGCGCTCTCCCTTGCAGGCCGTGACGTCTACACCAAGCTTGTAAAGGGCTACACGGAGAAGCAGTGGGGAAGAGACTGCAAGGAGCTTCCCGCGTTTATCATTAAGCGGCTTCCTTTCCGCTTTACATTTGATAACAACTATTTCAACGATCCCTACCAGGGCATTCCCAAGGGCGGATACACACAGATTGTGGAGAAGCTTCTTGAGGGGATTCCGGTGCAGCTTAAGACAGACTTTAAGACCGCGGTCAAGGAGATCCCGGCAGCGGATGGCGAAGGCACTGTCTTTGCCATGGGCGGCGACACATTTGCCAAAGTACTCTATACCGGCATGATCGATGAGTTCTTTGACGACTGCTACGGTCCTTTGGAATACAGATCCCTGCGCTTTGAGAGCGAAGAGCTTCCGGACGTCGACAACTTCCAGGGCAACGCCGTGGTCAACTACACGGAAAGGGAAGTCCCCTTCACCCGCATCATTGAGCACAAGTTCTTTGAGTTTGGCAAGGATTCCGAGACGGGCGAGCCTGTAAAGGGCACGATCGTCACGAGAGAGTATCCGGCGACATGGGAAAAAGGCATGGAGCCCTATTACCCGGTCAACAACGAGACCAACGATGCGGTGTACGCAAGATACAAAGCGCTGGCCGAGGAGAAGAAGAATGTGCTGTTCGGCGGACGACTTGGCCTTTACAAGTATTTTGACATGGACAAGGTCATCCGCGCGTCCCTGGACGCGGCTGCGAAGGAACTCGGCTGAGTGCGGCGTTCCTTTTCGGACCGGCATAGCAAATAATACGGATTGCGAAACGTTGCGGCTTATGTGACAGACATAGGCCGCAACTGTTAAAATTCTATTGACTATCACTGGCAAGTATGTTAAGTTAGTATTCGAGATTGTCACAGGTCTTTTTTTTATGCACTAATTTGACCTGTTATTAAAGAAATTCCACGCGGAGGTGACGTTATGCGTACAAGAATTACATTATCCTGCACAGAGTGCAAACAGCGCAACTACAATACTACAAAGGACAAGAAGGCTCATCCGGAGAGAATCGAGACCAAGAAATACTGCAGATTCTGCAAGAGACATACAACTCATAAAGAGACCAAGTAATTAAGGGGTAAAGTCAATGAACAGAAACGACAGTAAGGCCGGTCAGTCTAAGCTCAGTGTTTTTTGGAAGGGCGTCAAGGCTGAATTCAAGAAGATTATATGGCCGGATCGGGATACGCTTGTGAAACAGCTTGTCGCGGTGCTGTGCGTTACCGTTGTTGCCGCGCTTCTCATTGCGGTCATCGATTTCGGCGCACAGAATCTGATCGAACTCGTGACGACATTCAAAGCGAATTGACAGATGAGGTAAATCGATGGCAGATAAGAATTTAGAACCCCGCAGCGGCGGTGTTCGCGTGAAAGCAGGCGTGCTTCCGGGCGTCCGGGAGATCAGACGGCCTGACTTTACCAAGAAGGCTGCGGACATCGAGAAGGCGGAGGCTGAGAGAGTTCTGAAGCAGGGCGAAGAGACAGACGCAGCTGACGAGGCGGCAGTCAGGGCTTCCCTTGAGGCGCAGGAGGCGGGCGGCGAGGACGCGCAGCTGGACGAGAGCGCGATCACGGACGAACCCCTCTGGTACGTGGCCCATACTTATTCCGGATATGAGAATAAGGTGAAGATCAATATTGAGAAGACGATCGAGAACCGTCACCTTGAGAACCAGATCTTTGAGGTCCGCGTTCCCATGCAGGAGATCGTTGAAGTCAAGGGCGGCACACGCAAGAATGTTGCGAAGAAGATGTTCCCCGGCTACGTGCTTGTCAATATGATCATGAATGACGATACCTGGTATGTCGTGCGCAACACGCGCGGCGTGACCGGATTTGTGGGACCGGGCAGTAAGCCGGTGCCGCTCACAGAGGCGGAGATGAAGCCTCTCGGCATTCATTCGAGCAATATTACAGTGGACTTCGAAGTTGGCGATTCCGTCACCGTTGTCGCAGGCATCTGGAAGGATACCGTCGGACAGGTACAGAAGATCGACGTCAACAAGCAGACCACCACGATTAAGGTGGAGATGTTCGGAAGCGAGATCCCTGTAGAGATCAGCTTTGCAGAAGTCAGAAAGATGGGCTGACGCAGAGCGAAGTATGAATTCGCTATATGAATTCGTCATATGAATTCATTATATGAATCCGTTATATGAAGTGGACGTAAGTCCACTTGATATATAGAAACCGATGGCGCAAGCCGTCACAAACAGTGGGAGCAGCGAAACGCTGCGTGTAGTACCACAAAGGAGGAAACATGGCTAAAAAGGTAACTGGTTACATCAAATTGCAGATTCCGGCCGGCAAGGCAACTCCTGCTCCGCCGGTAGGTCCCGCACTTGGACAGCACGGCGTGAATATCATGGAATTCACCAAGCAGTTCAATGCGAAGACTGCAGACAAGGGTGATCTGATCATCCCTGTCGTTATCACTGTCTACTCTGACAGATCTTTCAGTTTCATTACTAAGACTCCGCCGGCAGCAGTCCTGCTCAAGAAGGCTGCAAACCTGCAGAAGGCCTCCGGTGTCCCGAACAAACAGAAGGTTGGTTCTGTCACAAAGGATCAGATCAAAGAGATCGCTGAGCTGAAGATGCCCGATCTTAACGCTGCTTCTCTGGAAGCTGCTATGAGCATGATCGCAGGAACCGCCAGAAGTATGGGAATCACAGTCGTCGACTGAGCTGACACACAGGAGGAATAGAAAATGAAGCATGGTAAGAAATATGCGGAAGCTGCTAAGCTGATCGACCGCACTAAACTTTATGAGCCCAACGAGGCAATCGCTCTTGCAAAGAAGACTGCAACAGCGAAGTTTGATGAGACTGTTGAGATCCACATCCGCACAAGCTGCGACGGCCGTCACGCCGATCAGCAGATTCGTGGCGCGGTTGTACTTCCTGCAGGCACCGGCAAGCAGGTCAGAGTTCTGGTCTTCGCAAAAGGCGCTAAGCTGGATGAGGCACAGGCAGCAGGCGCTGATTATGTCGGCGGCCAGGAGCTCCTTCCCAAGATCCAGAAAGAAGGATGGCTGGATTTCGACGTAGTCGTTGCAACCCCCGATATGATGAGCGTTGTTGGTCGTCTCGGCCGTATCCTTGGTCCTAAGGGACTGATGCCCAACCCCAAGGCTGGCACAGTTACCATGGACGTAACCAAGGCTATCAACGATATCAAAGCAGGTAAGATCGAGTACAGACTTGACAAGTCCAACATCATCCACTGCCCGATCGGCAAGGCTTCCTTCACAGAGGAGCAGCTGATGCAGAACTATGATGCACTGATGGCAGCAATCGTAAAAGCGAAACCCGCTGCAGTAAAGGGTCAGTACCTCAAGAGCATCTCCATTGCTACCAGCATGGGACCTGGCGTAAAGGTTGTTGCAAACCGTTATTAAGACATCGGAGAAAGGAGTTCTAAGGAACTCCTTTCTTTACGTATTATGACTTTTATATCGATTTTCATTCGATAGGATCGAGGAGATGAGAATGATACGAAGCGTTGTGAAAATGGCGGCGACAATGGCACTTGCGATGTGTGCGGCGGGCACGCTGTCTTTGGGCCTGCCCCTGCATGTGTCGGCGGCGGGCGGCGATGCCTTCCGCGAAGTGCTGCGCGAGGCGGGCAATGAGATCCTTGCGGAGGCGCAGGATACAGCGCGCAAGGTCAAGGAGAGCGCCATGGATCCGGAGGGACGCGATGTGATCATGACGGCGTCCGGGAAAGTGCTGCGCAGAACGGATGGCAAATGGGTTGTGCCTGAGGAAAAGCCGGCCTCAAAGGAGGAGATCACGCTCGTCTTCACCGGCGACATCATCTTTGACAGAGGGCAGAACCCGTGGAGCGCCATTGCGTATGACCAGGGGATCGAGGCGTGTTTTGACGAAGCGGCGTGGAATACGATGCAGGACGCGGACTTTCTGATCGTCAACAACGAGTTCCCCTATACAGAGAGGGGATCCGCCATCCCGGGCAAAAAATTCACTTTCCGCTGCCCGCCCTGGACAGCCGGCTGGATCAAAGAGATGGGCGCGGATATCGCAGCGCTGGCCAATAATCATATCAATGATTTCGGACAGGACGGCATGATGGATACCTTCGACGCGCTGGATGAAGAGGATATCCCGTACATTGGGGCGGGCCGCGACCTGGACGATGCGGAGCAGACGGCTTACTGCATCGCCAACGGCATGACGACGGCCATCCTCAACGCGACGGAAATCGAACGCTATGAGAATCCTGAGACGAGAGGCGCGACCGAGGACACACCCGGCGTATTCCGGTGCCTGTATATGGACCGGCTTTGCGAGAAAGTCAGGGAGGCCAAGGAAAAAGCGGACTTCTGCATTGTCTTTGTGCACTGGGGGACGGAGCTCATGCCTGCGGCGGAGTCCGGACAATATGAAAAGGCGCAGGCGCTTGTGGATGCCGGCGCGGATCTGATCGTCGGCGCGCATCCCCATTGTCTGCAAAACATTGAATATATCGATGGGATTCCCGTCTTTTATAGTCTCGGCAATTACTTCTTTAGCGCCGGTGCCAGAGATACCGGCGTTCTGAAGATCACGCTAAATTGCGGCGATGCGTCGATCCGGTCGCTGCAGTTCATCCCCATGGAGCAGTACAGGGGCGTGAGCACCCTGGAGGGATCGCAGAAAGAAAGCGTGCTGGCGCAAATGCGCAGCGTATCGCCCGGCGTCTCGATCGATGAAGAAGGATTTTTCACAGAGGAATGATAGTTGGGACGAAAAGCAGGTGCTTTGCCGGAAAGTCTCACTGCAATAATGAAAATATCGCTTGACAAATGTCTGGCGGGATGATAAGGTATCAAAGGTTATAAGCCAAGCCGAAGACAGCAGGTGCCGCAAGGCGTAAAGAGTGATCTGCCTGCCGAGGATGGATGAGCGCAAGGAACACATGATCATGTGGCCTGCGGTTATGAATTTTCTCCCCGTCTTCGCGAAGACGGGGTTTTTCTTCGTTTCGGCTCCAAAATCTATAAGGAGGTAACAAAATGGCAAAGGTTGAATTGAAACAGCCGGTCGTGAAGGAAATTTCCGCAGCGATCGAGGGCGCACAGTCTGTGGTACTGGTTGACCACAGAGGCCTGACAGTTCAGCAGGATACAGAGCTCCGCAAACAGCTCCGCGAAGCAGGTGTGACTTATAAGGTTTATAAGAACACAATGATGAATTTCGCTTTCAAGGGCACAGATTGCGAAGGTCTTTCCGATCTTCTGAACGGTCCCAGTGCGCTGGCAGTTTCCAAGGATGATGCTACAGCTCCTGCCCGCATTCTCTGCGAATTCGCTAAGAAAGCAGACAAGCTTGAGATTAAGGGCGGCATTGTAGAAGGCAAGGTTGTAGATCCTGAAGGACTTGGTGAGGTCGCGAAGATCCCTACAAGAGAAGTTCTTCTGGGCAGACTGTTCGGCAGCTGGCAGGCTCCTATTTCCAGCTTCGCTCGCGTGATCAAGCAGATCGCAGAGAAGGATGGAGAGGCAGCTCCTGCAGAGGCAGAGGCTCCCGCAGAGGCTTAATTTCTGCAGGAACAGATTCTTATTTAGAAGTTTTATTTCAAACTAATTTACATGGAGGTAAATACAATGGCAAAGTTAACAAATGCTGAGATCATCGATGCGATCAAAGAGCTTACTGTTATGGAACTTAACGAGCTGGTTAAGGCTTGCGAAGAAGAGTTTGGTGTATCCGCAGCTGCAGGTGTTGCAGTAGTTGCTGCAGGCCCCGCTGAGGCAGTTGAAGAGAAGACTGAGTTTGATGTCGAGCTGACAAGCTTCGGCGCTCAGAAGATCAAGGTTATCAAGGTTGTTCGTGAGATCACCGGCCTTGGCCTGAAGGAAGCTAAGGAAGCAGTTGAGGGCGCTCCCAAGGTAATCAAGGAAGCAGTTGCTAAGGATGAGGCTGAGCAGATCAAGGCTAAGCTTGAGGAAGTTGGAGCTACTGTTACTATCAAGTAATCTATCTTCTCGATTATTGCAATTCTCAATCCGGCTGTCCGATATGGACAGCCGGTTCTTCAATATAAACGCGCAGACATTTAGTCTGGGGAGAAGCGGCTATTAATACTTCGTTCATAAAAATTTAAAAAATAATTATTGACTGCTGGACAATGCGATGATAGAATATTATTCGCATCTTTTTTGCATGCCGAGTTTTTGTGCTGCCCGGAAATAGATGAATCATCTATGCGGGGTGATAAGGGCATGCATGGACACATTTTATATAGATTTCATACAAATACGGGGTGAACCAGATGGAAAAATACAGGATACATCCTACAGGAGAGGGCAAGAGCATGCGCATGAGTTATCAGCGCCAGAAGGAAGTGCTGCCCATGCCCAACCTGATCGAAGTGCAGACTGACTCTTACAAGTGGTTTCTGGAGAAGGGTCTGCAGGAGGTCTTTGACGACATCTCTCCGATCGAGGATTTCAGTGGAAGGCTGAGTCTGTCCTTTATTAGCTATAAGCTTTGCGAAGATAAAGTTAAGTATTCCATCGAGAAGTGCAAGGAAAGAGATGCCACTTATGCGGCGCCTCTTATGGTAAAAGTGCGCCTTTTCGACAAGGAAAACGACAAGGAAATCAAGGATCAGGAGATTTTCATGGGCGATCTGCCCCTGATGACGCGCACCGGCACATTCGTGATCAACGGCGCAGAGCGTGTCATTGTCTCCCAGTTAGTCCGTTCCCCCGGTATCTATTACGGAATTGACAAGGATAAATTCGGCAAGAAGCTGTTTTCCTGCACCGTCATCCCCAACAGAGGCGCATGGCTGGAGTATGAGACAGACGCCAATGATATTTTCTATGTCAGAGTAGACCGCACCAGGAAGGTTCCTGTGACGGTCCTGATCCGTGCGCTCGGAATCGGCACCAACGAGGAAATCCTGGATCTCTTTGGCGATGAGCCCAAGATCCGCGGCAGCTTTACGAAGGACCTCTCCGACAGCTATGAGACCGGCCTTCTGGAACTGTACAAGAAGATCCGTCCCGGCGAGCCGCTCTCCGTGGAGAGTGCGGACAGCCTGATCAATGCGATGTTCTTTGATCCCCGCAGATATGATCTGGCCAAGGTCGGCAGATACAAATTTAATAAGAAACTCGCGTTCCGCAACCGCATCAAGGACCAGGTCCTTGCTGAGGACGTTGTGGATGAGGCAAATGGCGATATTCTTGGAACAGCCGGCGAGAAAATCACAAGAGAGATGGCGGATGAGATCCAGAATTCCGCGATCCCTTATGTATGGATCCGCACAGAAGAGCGCAATGTCAAAGTACTCAGCAATTTGATGGTTGACATCACACACTACGTAGATTGCGTTCCGGAAGAGCTTGGCATCACAGAGCAGGTCTATTATCCCGCTCTTCGTGAGATCCTTGTCCAGTATCAGGACAACGAGGATCCCGAGGCACTGGCTGACGCGCTCAGAAAGAGCGTGCATGAGCTGATTCCCAAGCACATCACCAAAGAGGATATCCTCGCTTCCATCAACTACAACATGCACCTTGAGTACGGCATCGGAACCAGCGACGATATCGACCACCTCGGAAACAGAAGAATCCGCAGTGTCGGCGAACTGCTGCAGAACCAGTACCGCATCGGTCTCTCCAGAATGGAGAGAGTCGTTCGCGAGAGAATGACGACACATGACAACTCGGAAGAGATCTCTCCCCAGGGCCTCATCAACATCAAACCGGTGCAGGCTGCTGTGAAGGAGTTCTTTGGTTCTTCCCAGCTGTCCCAGTTCATGGATCAGAACAACCCGCTGGGCGAGCTGACCCATAAGAGACGTCTCTCCGCACTGGGCCCCGGCGGTCTGTCCAGAGATCGTGCCGGATTTGAGGTTCGTGACGTACACTATACGCACTATGGAAGAATGTGCCCCATTGAGACCCCCGAAGGTCCCAACATCGGTCTGATCAACTCCCTGGCAAGCTATGCGCGCATCAATGAGTATGGCTTCATCGAGGCGCCTTACAGAAAAGTGGACCGCACAGATCCGATGAATCCCCGCGTCACGGACGAAGTTGTCTATATGACAGCAGATGAAGAAGATAATTACCACGTTGCACAGGCAAGTACACCTCTGGATGAAGAGGGTTACTTTGTCGACAACAACGTGTCAGGTCGTTATAGAACAGAGACTTCTTCTTATAGAAAGACAGTCTTTGAGTATATGGACGTCTCCCCGAGAATGGTATTCTCCGTGGCTACCTCTCTGGTTCCCTTCCTGCAGAACGACGACGCGAACCGCGCTCTGATGGGATCCAACATGCAGAGACAGGCAGTGCCGCTTCTGACCACAGAAGCCCCCGCCGTCGGTACCGGCATGGAAGCCAAGGCAGCCCGCGACTCCGGCGTATGCGTGATCGCACCCAAGTCCGGCGTCGTAGAGTTCGTTGACGCCACAACTATCAAGCTGGCGTATGACGACGGCACCAAGGAAGAGATCCATCTCTCCAAGTTCGAGCGCTCCAACCAGAGCAACTGCTACAACCAGAAGCCGATCGTCTTTACCGGCGAGAGAGTGCGTGAAGGCCAGATCATCGCAGACGGCCCTTCCACATGCAATGGTGAGCTTGCGCTTGGTAAGAACCCTCTGATCGGATTCATGACCTGGGAGGGTTACAACTACGAGGACGCCGTTCTTCTGAGCGAGCGCCTTGTCAGAGACGACGTATATACCTCTGTCCACATCGAGGAGTATGACTGTGAAGCCAGAGATACCAAGCTCGGTGCGGAAGAGATCACAAGAGATGTGCCCGGCGTCGGCGAAGAGGCCCTCAAGGACCTCGACGAGATGGGAATTATCCGCATCGGCGCAGAAGTCCGTGCAGGTGATATCCTTGTCGGTAAGGTCACTCCCAAGGGAGAGACAGAGCTTACCGCAGAAGAGAAGCTCCTTCGCGCGATCTTCGGTGAGAAGGCCAGAGAAGTGCGTGACACCTCCTTAAAGGTCCCCCACGGCGAGTACGGTATCATTGTTGATACCAAGGTCTTCGAGAGAGAAAATGGCGACGAGCTGAGTCCCGGCGTCAACAAGGCAGTCCGCATCTACATCGCGCAGAAGAGAAAGATCTCCGTCGGCGATAAGATGGCAGGCCGTCACGGCAACAAGGGTGTCGTCTCCCGCGTGCTTCCCATCGAGGATATGCCTTACCTGCCCAACGGTCGTCCCCTGGACATCGTTCTGAATCCTCTGGGCGTGCCTTCCCGTATGAATATCGGTCAGATCCTGGAGATCCACCTTTCTCTTGCGGCGGAAGCGCTTGGATTTAATGTGGCAACACCCAACTTCGACGGCGCGAGCCAGGACGACATCATGGATGCACTGGATCTGGCCAACGACTATGTCAACACGGAGTGGGATGAGTTTGAGGCAAAATATAAAGATGTCGTGCGTCCTGAGACCATGAAGTATCTGTACGACAACCGTGCGCACAGAGAACTGTGGAAAGGCGTTCCGATTTCCAGAGATGGTAAGGTATGGCTGAGAGACGGCCGTACCGGCGAGCTGTTCGATAACCCTGTTACGATCGGCCACATGCACTACCTCAAACTGCACCATCTGGTAGACGATAAGATCCACGCCCGTTCTACAGGTCCTTACTCCCTCGTCACGCAGCAGCCCCTCGGCGGTAAAGCGCAGTTCGGCGGACAGCGTTTCGGAGAGATGGAAGTTTGGGCACTGGAAGCGTATGGCGCGGCGTATACACTGCAGGAGATCCTCACGATCAAGTCGGATGACGTTGTCGGCCGTGTGAAGACCTATGAGGCTATCATCAAGGGCGAGAACATCCCTGAGTCCGGTATTCCGGAATCCTTCAAGGTCCTTCTCAAGGAGCTGCAGGCACTGGGTCTGGACGTACAGGTTCTGGATGAGAACGGAAACGTCGTGGAGATCAAAGAGGACATTGATTACGGTGAGTCTTCGGTTTACCGTTATGAGATGAAGAATAACTTTAAGGATTATGGCAGTCCTGATCAAGCCCAGCTCGAGCGCGGCGGCTTCAGCAGCAAGGAATTCAATGATGCCGGTGAGCTGGAAGATGTCGAGCCGGAGATGACGCAAGACGGCGCTCCGGACGATATGGATGACTACGAAAAGGACATGATGCTGGAGGCCAATGACTTTGCAAGCGGATTTTCCGAGGAGGAGTTCTAAATGCCTAATACGAAACAGCAAAATTATCAGCCTGTTGCTTTTGAAGCGATCAAGATCGGGCTGGCTTCACCGGAAAAGATCAGAGAGTGGTCCCACGGCGAAGTAACAAAGCCTGAGACGATCAACTACAGGACACTGAAGCCTGAGAGAGACGGTCTCTTCTGTGAGAGAATTTTCGGTCCCAAAAAGGACTGGGAGTGCTATTGCGGAAAATATAAGAAGATCCGCTATAAAGGCGTGATTTGTGACCGCTGCGGCGTTGAGATCACCAAGTCCAGCGTCCGCCGTGAGAGAATGGGCCACATTGAACTGGCGGCGCCCGTCTCCCACATCTGGTATTTCAAGGGAATTCCCAGCAGAATGGGACTGATCCTTGACCTCTCCCCCAAGATCCTTGAGAGAGTTCTGTATTTTGCCTCCTATATCGTACTGGACAAGGGGCAGACAGACCTGCAGTACAAGCAGGTGCTCACAGAGCGCGAGTATCAGGAAGCAAGAGACAAATATGGTAATAAATTCCGCGCGGGCATGGGCGCAGAGGCGATCAAAGAGCTTCTGCTCGCCGTCGATGTCGAGGCGGAGTATCAGGAACTGTCTGAGCAGATGGATACCGCTACCGGCCAGAAGAGAGCCAGGATCATCAAGAGACTGGAGGTTGTGGAAGCGTTCCGTGAATCCGGAAACTCCCCTGCATGGATGGTCATGGACTGCATCCCGGTCATTCCGCCGGATCTGCGTCCCATGGTACAGCTGGACGGCGGAAGATTTGCGACTTCCGACCTGAACGATCTGTACAGAAGAATCATCAATAGAAATAACCGTCTGAAGAGGCTGCTCGAACTCGGCGCGCCGGACATCATTGTCCGCAACGAGAAGAGAATGCTGCAGGAAGCGGTCGACGCGCTGATCGATAACGGCAGACGCGGCCGTCCTGTCACAGGCCCCGGCAACAGAGCCCTCAAGTCTCTGTCCGACATGCTCAAGGGTAAGGGCGGACGTTTCAGACAGAACCTTCTTGGTAAGCGTGTTGACTACTCCGGCCGAAGCGTTATCGTCGTCGGCCCCGAGCTGAAGATTTATCAGTGCGGCGTTCCGAAGGAGATGGCCCTCGAGCTCTTCAAGCCCTTCGTCATGAAGGAACTGGAGAAGAGAAATATCTCCCAGAACATCAAGAACGCCAAGAAGCTTGTTGAGCGCGTGGATCCCCAGGTTTGGGATATCCTGGAAGACGTCATCAAAGAGCATCCCGTTATGCTCAACCGCGCACCTACCCTTCACAGACTGGGTATCCAGGCATTCGAGCCGATCCTGGTCGAAGGTAAGGCGATCAAGCTTCATCCCCTCGTTTGTACGGCGTTCAACGCCGACTTCGACGGTGACCAGATGGCAATCCACCTTCCTCTGTCCGTTGAGGCGCAGGCGGAGTGCAGATTCCTTCTGCTTTCCCCCAACAACCTGCTTAAGCCCTCTGACGGCGGTCCGGTAGCAGTTCCCTCACAGGATATGGTCCTTGGTATCTACTATCTGACACAGCAAAGAGACGGTGAGCCCGGCGAAGGCAGATGCTTCCACAATATGAACGAAGCAATTCTGGCGTACGAGAACCACTACATCACACTGCACTCCAAGATCAAGGTCAGAGTCAGCAAGAACAGAGAGGACGGCGAAGTCGTCACCGGTACGATCGATACGACGCTCGGAAGACTCCTGTTCAATGAGATTATTCCGCAGGACCTTGGCTTTGTAGACCGCAGCAAACCGGAGAACTTCCTGCTTCCTGAAGTCGACTTCCTTGTCAAGAAGAAAGACCTCAAGAAGATCCTGCAGGCCATCATCGACACCCACGGCACATTCAAGACCGCGGAAGTGCTCGACCTGATCAAGGCCATGGGTTACAAGTACTCCACAGTAGCTGCTATGACCGTATCCATTGCGGATATCACTGTTCCGCCGCAGAAGAAAGACCTTCTGAAGAGAGCACAGGATACCGTCGATGTGATCTCCAGAAACTTCCGCAGAGGTCTGATGACCGAGGAAGAGAGATACAGAGCGGTCGTTGATACATGGACAGAGACCGATAACGAGCTCAGAGACGTACTGCTCAGCAGCTTGGATAAGTACAACAACATCTTCATGATGGCCGACTCCGGCGCTCGAGGCAGTAACCAGCAGATCAAGCAGCTGGCAGGCATGCGCGGACTGATGGCGGATACGACAGGTCGTACCATCGAGCTGCCGATCAAGTCCAACTTCCGTGAAGGTCTGGACGTTCTGGAGTACTTCATGTCGGCACACGGCGCCCGTAAGGGACTGTCCGATACAGCGCTGCGTACAGCAGACTCCGGTTACCTGACCAGACGAATGGTCGACGTATCGCAGGAGCTGATCATCCGCGAAGTGGATTGCTGCGAAGGCAAAGAGTCCATTCCCGGCATGACCGTCAAGGCGTTCACAGACGGTAAGGCTATGGTGGAGGATCTCAAGGATCGTATCACCGGCCGTGTCGTATGCGAGGACGTCAAGGACGCGGATGGAAATATTATTGTTAAGAAGAATCACATGGTCACACCCAGCCGTGCGGCGAAGATCCTCGAGCGCGGCGTGAACAAGCGCGGCGGCAAGATCGACGGCCTCAAGATCCGTACGATCCTGACCTGCAGATCTCACATGGGTATCTGCGCGAAGTGCTACGGCGCGAACATGGCGACCGGCGAAATGGTGCAGGTCGGTGAAGCGGTAGGTATTATCGCAGCACAGTCCATCGGTGAGCCCGGTACACAGCTGACCATGAGAACATTCCACACCGGCGGCGTCGCGGGCGGCGATATCACACAGGGTCTTCCCCGTGTCGAGGAGCTGTTCGAAGCGCGTAAGCCGAAGGGACTTGCGATCATCTCCGAGATCGGCGGAACTGTTTCCATTCCGGACAACAGAAAGAGCCGTGAAGTCATTGTCACCGATGACGAGACAGGCGAGTCCAAGGAATACCAGATCCCTTACGGATCCCGTATCAAGGTTGTGGACGGCATGACAATCGAGGCCGGCGATGAGCTGACCGAAGGTTCCGTCAACCCGCACGATCTGATGAAGATCAAGGGAATCCGCGCAGTCCAGAACTATCTGTTGCGCGAAGTACAGAAGGTTTACCGTCTGCAGGGCGTTGATATCTGCGACAAGCACATCGAAGTGATCGTCAGACAGATGCTCGGCAAGATCAGAATTGAGAACAGCGGTGATACCAAGTTCCTTCCCGGAAGCCTGGTCGATGTTCTTGATTTCGAGGACGAGAACGAGAGACTGACCGCTGAGGACAAGCAGCCGGCAGAAGGCAAGCAGATCATTCTTGGTATCACCAAGGCGGCGCTTGCAACAAGCTCCTTCCTGTCCGCGGCTTCCTTCCAGGAGACCACGAAGGTTCTTACCGACGCGGCGATCCACGGCAGGATCGATCCTCTGATCGGACTGAAGGAGAACGTCATCCTCGGTAAACTGATCCCTGCAGGAACCGGCATGAAGAGATACCGCAATACAAGACTGAGCACAGACGCTCGTCTGCGCCACAAAGAAGTCGTGGATGTGGTAGAGGAGACCAATGCTGACACCGATGCAAATGTAGAGGTGAACATGGATCAGCAGCCTGTCGAAGAAAATGTAAATTCTTTTACAGAGGAATAAAAAAGTAATTGACAACTGCAAAATGGCTCCATATAATATCATGGTGTGGCTCTTAGGAGTCGCACCATGTTTATTTTATAAGAAGGAGGTGAAATAGAATGCCAACATTTAACCAGTTAGTAAGAAAGGGTCGCCAGACTTCTGTCAAGAAATCTACTGCTCCTGCTCTGCAGAAGGGTATGAACTCTCTGAAGAAGAAAGCTATCGATGCAAGCTCCCCGCAGAAGCGTGGTGTCTGCACAGCAGTGAAGACGGCTACCCCCAAGAAGCCTAACTCCGCACTGCGTAAAATCGCAAGAGTACGTCTCTCCAATGGAATCGAGGTTACTTCCTACATTCCCGGCGAGGGTCACAATCTGCAGGAGCACAGCGTTGTCCTGATCAGAGGCGGAAGAGTTAAAGATCTGCCCGGTACCAGATATCACATTATCCGCGGTACCCTGGATACAGCAGGTGTTGCTAACAGACGTCAGGCTCGCTCCAAGTATGGCGCGAAGAGACCTAAGGCTGGTAAGTAAGATATTTACTAATACTAATACCTGTAAGTGTTGGAATTCTATTTACAGATAGATCACAGCACGAACACATATCTATTAGTGAGTACCGATGAATTATCCATTGATAAGGAGGGAAGTAACGTGCCGCGTAAAGGACATGTACAAAAGAGAGAAATCCTTGCAGACCCCTTATACAATAACAAGGTCGTTACAAAGCTGATCAACGCTGTCATGCTTGACGGTAAGAAAGGCGTAGCGCAGAAGATTGTATACGGTGCCTTTGGCAAGGTCGAAGAGAAAGCAGGAAAGCCTGCACTCGAAGTATTTGAGACAGCCATGAACAACATCATGCCTGTCCTTGAAGTTAAAGCAAGACGAATCGGTGGTGCAACCTACCAGGTTCCGATTGAAGTCAGACCTGAAAGACGTCAGGCACTTGCTCTTCGTTGGATGGTTATGTTCTCCCGCAAGAGAGGCGAGAAGACCATGGAAGACAAGCTTGCCGGTGAGATTCTCGATGCGTTTAATAACACAGGAGCTTCTGTGAAGAGAAAAGAAGATATGCACAAGATGGCAGACGCCAACAGAGCATTCTCTCACTACAGATTCTGATTGCAGTCTGACAATTCCAGGACTGCTGCTTGACGTTATTATACACATTAGGAGGAATTGAATCTGTGTCAACAAGAGAATATCCCCTGGAGAGAACCAGGAACATCGGTATTATGGCGCACATCGACGCTGGTAAGACTACACTGACTGAGCGTATTCTTTACTATACCGGTGTCAACTACAAGATCGGCGATACACATGACGGAACTGCTACCATGGACTGGATGGCCCAGGAGCAGGAGCGTGGTATCACCATCACTTCAGCGGCTACAACATGCCACTGGACTCTGCACGATCACAACGTACCCAAGAAAGGCGCTCTTGAGCACCGCATCAACATCATTGATACCCCTGGACACGTTGACTTTACAGTAGAAGTAGAGCGTTCTCTTCGCGTATTGGACGGCGCTGTAGGCGTGTTCAGCGCAAGAGGCGGTGTAGAACCCCAGGCTGAGAATGTTTGGCGCCAGGCTGATACATACAACGTACCCCGTATGGCTTTCATCAACAAGATGGACGTGATCGGTGCGGATTACTACGGCTCTGTAGAGCAGATCCGCAACAGACTTGGCAAGAATGCCATCATGATCCAGATTCCTATGGGTGCTGAGGATACCTTCACAGGTATCGTCGACCTGTTCGAGATGGAAGCATATACGTACAACGATGATAAGGGTGACAACATCACAATTGGTGAGATTCCGGATCAGTACAAGGAAGATGCAGAACTGTATCGTGCTGAGATGATCGAAAAGATCTGCGATCTGGATGAGGACCTGATGATGATGTACCTGGAAGGTGAAGAGCCTTCCGCAGACGAAATGAAGGCCGCACTTCGCAAGGCAACCTGCGAGTGCAGAGCAGTCCCCGTTGTATGCGGCTCCGCGTACAAGAACAAGGGAATCCAGAAGATGATCGATGCGGTCGTCGAGTTTATGCCTTCACCCCTTGACATCCCTGCGATCAAGGGTACAGATCTGGACGGCAACGAAGTGGAGAGACATTCTTCTGATGAAGAGCCTTTCGCAGCGCTTGCCTTCAAGATCATGACAGATCCCTTCGTAGGAAAGCTCGCGTTCTTCCGTGTTTACTCCGGTGTCGCAAACTCCGGTTCCTACATCCTGAACGCAACGAAAGATAAGAAGGAGCGCCTTGGACGTATCCTTCAGATGCATGCGAATAAGAGAACAGAGCTCGAGAAGGTCTACTCCGGCGATATCGCCGCTGCAGTCGGTCTCAAGTTCACAGCTACGGGCGACACACTCTGCGATGACCGCGCACCGGTAATCCTGGAGTCCATGGAGTTCCCGGAGCCCGTTATCGAACTCGCTATAGAGCCCAAGACCAAAGCTGGTCAGGGCAAGATGGCTGAAGCTCTTGCTAAGCTCGCTGAGGAGGATCCTACCTTCAAGCAGCACACTGACAAAGAGACAGGCCAGACAATCATCGCCGGTATGGGTGAGCTCCACCTGGAGATCATCGTAGACAGACTTCTTCGTGAATTCAAGGTCGAGGCAAATGTCGGTGCACCGCAGGTTGCATATAAAGAGACATTTACCAAGAATGTGGACCAGGAATACAAGTATGCGAAGCAGTCGGGCGGCCGCGGCCAGTACGGCCACTGCAAGGTTCGCTTCGAGCCTATGGACGCCAACGGCGAAGAACTGTACAAGTTCGATTCCGAAGTTGTCGGCGGTAATATTCCTAAGGAATATATCCCTGCAGTCGGCGACGGTATCGAAGAAGCTATGAAGGCCGGCAGCCTGGGCGGATACCCGGTCGTAGGCGTTCACGCTACAGTTTATGACGGATCCTACCACGAGGTCGACTCCTCTGAAATGGCATTCCACATTGCCGGTTCCATGTGCTTCAAGGAAGCGATGAAGAAAGCTTCACCGGTACTCCTTGAGCCCATCATGAGAGTCGAAGTTACCATGCCCGAGGAATACATGGGCGATGTCATTGGTGATATGAACTCCCGCCGCGGCAGAGTCAGCGGTATGGAAGATATCGGCGGCGGCAAGATGGTAACAGGATACGTTCCGCTTTCCGAGATGTTCGGATACGCGACAGACCTGCGTTCCAAGACGCAGGGACGTGGCAATTACTCCATGTTCTTTGATAAGTACGAGCCCGTACCGAAGAATGTGGCTGAGAAGATCCTCAATGAAAAGTAATTGCAATCTCAATAAGATTTGATTATAATCGAAGCAGTGGCTGTTAGGTGATCCCTTAAATTAAGAACAGTCATTGCAGCTAATCAAAAATTATAAGTTGTATCTCTAAATTAATTTAAGGAGGAATAGAGAAATGGGAAAAGCTCATTTTGACAGAACAAAACCGCACTGCAACATCGGCACAATCGGCCACGTTGACCACGGCAAGACAACCCTTACCGCTGCTATCACATCCGTTCTGGCTGTCAGACAGGGTGGTACTGCAGTTGCTTTCGATCAGATCGACAAAGCTCCCGAAGAGAGAGAGAGAGGAATCACCATCTCTACTGCTCACATCGAGTATGAGACTGCAAAGAGACACTATGCACACGTTGACTGCCCTGGCCACGCTGACTATGTCAAGAACATGATCACTGGTGCTGCTCAGATGGATGGCGCTATCCTCGTAGTAGCTGCTACCGATGGTGTTATGGCTCAGACTCGTGAGCACGTTCTGCTTGCTCGTCAGGTCGGTGTTCCTTACATCGTAGTATTCCTGAACAAGTGCGACATGGTTGATGATGATGAGCTCATCGAGCTGGTCGAGATGGAAGTTCGCGATCTGCTGACTGAGTATGAGTTCCCGGGCGATGAGCTGCCGGTTATCAAAGGCTCCGCTCTGAAGGCTCTTGAAGATCCCAACAGCAAGTGGGCTGACAACATCATGGAGCTCATGGATGCAGTTGATGAGTACATTCCGGATCCTCAGCGTGAGAACGACAAGCCTTTCCTTATGCCTGTCGAGGACGTATTCACAATCTCCGGTCGTGGTACCGTTGCTACCGGCCGTGTAGAGCGTGGTACTCTGAAGGTTATGGAGCCCGTTGAAATCGTTGGTATCAAGGAAGAGACCATGAAGTCTGTTGCTACTGGTATCGAGATGTTCCGCAAGACTCTGGATTATGCAGAGGCAGGCGACAACGTAGGTGTCCTTCTTCGTGGTATCGACAGAACCGCTATCGAGAGAGGCCAGGTTATTGCTAAGCCCGGTACAGTTACTTGCCACAAGAAATTTACCGCTCAGGTTTACGTTCTGACCAAAGATGAAGGTGGTCGTCACACACCTTTCTTCAACAACTATCGTCCTCAGTTCTATTTCAGAACAACTGACGTTACTGGCGTTATCACTCTTCCCGAAGGCACAGAGATGTGCATGCCCGGCGACCACGTCGAGATGACCATCGAGCTGATCCACCCCATCGCTATGGAGCAGGGTCTTACATTCGCTATCCGTGAAGGTGGCCGTACTGTTGGTTCTGGCCGTGTTGCTACAGTTATCGAATAATTTGTACTTAAAATTATTTGCTGTACGAATAGCATGTTGAATATTACCGCAGTTCCTGTTTACAGGAGCTGCGGTTTTTTTGCGATTGCCAAAAAAGTGATTGTCCCATGGTCATGCGACATAACTTCATTCCGGATTGGCCAGGCATGATTTACAATAAAAAGCAGTATAGGCAGTAACCGTTCCTTAAGCATGGAAGGAGACCATTATGGCGATTGTATTCAATGAGAATAAGAAAACCTTTTCCCTACATACGGCGAAAACAACCTATCAGCTTAAGATTGGAAATCTTAATTATGTAAAGCACTTGTATTACGGCGCGACGATTCATGACGAGGACTTGATCTATCTGATTCGCCGCTATGACCGCGGCTTTTCGGGAAACCCCTATGACTCTTTGGCGGAGCGCACATTTTCTCTGGATGCGCAGCCCCAGGAGTTTACGACGCAGCAACAGGGAGACTTTCGGATTAACTCGATTGAGGTACAGAATTCAGACGGAAGTTTCTCTTTTAATGGAAGATACCGTTCGCACAGAATGTACAAGGGGCCCTTCACACTGAAAGGACTTCCGACAGCATTCGCCAACGAAAATGACACGGTGGATACGTTGGAACTTGTCATTGAAGACGCCATCACGAACGTGCAGGTCACATTACTTTATACCGTGTTTGAAGAGGCGGATATTATCATGCGCGCGGCGAGAGTCCACAATGGAGGGAAGGGAGCCATCCATCTCAAACGGATCATGTCTGTGAACATGGACTATATGAACGGTTCCAACATGGATCTGATCTCCCTTCCAGGCAGATATGGCCAGGAGAGACAGGTGGAACGGCAGCCATTGACGCATCACGTCCACAAGATCCGAAGCGGACGCGGCATTTCTTCTCACCAGCAGAACCCTTTTATTGCGCTGTGCGACAGCCAGGCCAACGAGGAGTATGGCTCCTGCTATGGATTTGCACTGATGTATTCGGGAAGCTTTCTGGCGGAAGTGGAGCTGGATCAGTACGATCAGGCCCGTCTGGTCATGGGTGTCAACGACAGGCTGTTCAGTTATCCGGTGGAGCCCGGGGAGGATTTTGACACGCCGGCAGTCCTTATGACCTACACACACAAGGGACTGGCCAGAATGAGCCACAACTATCACAATTTCATTAGAAATAATCTCAATAAGAGCAAATTCGTCAGGGATGTGAAGAGACCTGTGCTGATCAACACATGGGAGGCGGCGTTCTTTAACTTTGACGACGTGAAACTGATTGAAATCGCGAAGGCGGCCAAGGGCATGGGCGTCGAGATGATCGTCATGGATGACGGCTGGTTTGGAAAGCGCGACGACGACAATTCCGGTCTCGGCGACTGGTACGTCAACGAGAAGAAGATCAAATGCGGCCTCAACAAGCTGGTTGAGCAGATCAATGACCTGGGGATGAAGTTCGGCATCTGGTTTGAACCGGAGATGGTATCGGAGGACTCGGATCTTTTCCGCGCGCATCCGGATTGGGCCATGGAGATCCCGGGAAGGCATGCGGTCAGAAGCCGCAACCAGCTGGTTCTCGACGTCGGCAGAAAAGAAGTGCAGGATTATCTGATCAAGAGTATCAACAGAATCCTTGACAGCGCCAATATCTACTATGTGAAGTGGGACATCAACCGCGCGATCACGGACCTTTGGTCCAACGCTCTTCCGGCCGAATGCCAGGGGGAGGTTTCTCATCGGTATGTACTGGGACTCTACCGCGTCATGGACGGCATTATAAAGACCCATCCGGACATCATGTTCGAGGGCTGTGCGGGCGGAGGCGGCCGATTTGATACAGCAATGCTCACCTATTTTGTCCAGTATTGGAGTTCCGACAACACCAAACCGCTGGACAACCTGAAGCTCCACTATGGATCTTCTTTCCTGTATCCTGTCTGCACCATGGGCGCGCATGTATCGGAAGCAAGCCCTATGGTGCCGATCGAGACCAAGGCGGCGATCGCTATGTGCGGCACCTTTGGCTATGAACTGGATGCGACGAAGCTTGAGGAAGAAGAGATCAAGGTCTGTAAGAAGATGAGCGACCTCTATCACAAGTACTATGACCTCAACTTCTTTGGCGATTATTACAGGTTGGCCAATCCATTCCAGCAGATCAATCTTGTGGCTTGGGAGAGCGTGGCAAAGGACAAGAAGGAAGCGCTTGTGACCGTGATCACTGTCAATCTGACAGTCAACGGCCCGCAGGAGTATATCAAGTGTAAGGGTCTTGCTCCGGACCAGAACTACAGGATTACGGGCGGCGGCAGCGAACTTGTCGTAAGCGGCATGGCGCTCATGCATGCGGGAATCCCAATTCCCAGGGAAATTCCGGAGTTCACGGCCTTTATATATCATTTGCAGGCGGTTGATTGACCATTTGTATAAGTTTACGAATTTTTAATGAAAATCAGCCCATCGATTGGTTATTATTGCTTCAAAAACCTGCTTCAGTCTGTTATAATCATTAAGCGGCTCTAACGGTGCATGCGCACCAAGATCCTAAGGCCGCTATGAAGGAGGAACAGAGGTTGACAGGTGATGAAAAGTATGACATCGGTCATTACGGTAAAGATTCTATAACGGATGAAGATGTTGGCCGGCTTCTCACGATCACGGAACAGGCGGAGCAGTTTGAGATCATGATGATGTATTTTGACTGCGCGATGTCCCAGGTGCGGACCAAGCTGGAGATCCTCAATAAGGAAATGGCGCTGAAGAATCGCAGAAATCCTTTTGAATATATTAAGAGCAGGCTCAAGTCTCCCAGCAGCATTTATGGAAAACTCAAGGTGAAGGGCGTTCCCTTTACGGTCGAGAACATCGAGAATACGATCAATGACGTGGCGGGCATCCGCGTGATCTGCTCGTTCATAGATGATATTTACAGCATCCGGGATTCCTTTGACGTGCAGGACGACGTGGAGATCCTGCAGGAGAAGGACTACATTGCTTCTCCCAAGGAGAACGGGTATCGCAGCCTTCATCTGATCCTGCGGGTTCCGATCTTTCTCTCGAGCGAGAAGAAGTATATGAATGTGGAAGTGCAGTTTCGCACGATCGCGATGGACTTCTGGGCCAGCGTCGAACACAAGATGAAGTATAAAAGGGAGATCAACAACGCAGAGATCATTGTCGAGGAGCTTCGCTACAGTGCAGACTTGATCAACCAGCTTGACAGGCGTATGCTGCAGATTCGGGAGAGGATCGAGAGAAGCGAAGTGCCAGCCGAGGAAGAAAAGCACGCCAAATAGTGGGGAAGCGTTGGGGTAGAAGCTTGTTTTTGGATCGCAGAGTCCGGATCTTGCAATTGAATATGGCACAAGAAAGATCCGCCGGATGATTTCCGGCGGATCTTTTATATACATATTACTGTACAGATTTGGCAGTCCAGCGCCCGGCTGCGCCGCAGGGCAGGACCAGCCCGTTCATGCGGACGGGAAGACCGATTTCCGCGGCATCGACATTGCCTTCGTGCCTGCCGTCGATCGCAGTATGCAGAAGATAGGACAGAACCGCCGGCTGCAGACCCGTCGTGTAGGAGTTGACCAGCACAAAGAGCGGATCGTCGGAGAGGAGCCTGCAGGCGCTCATCAGGAAGGGATAAATGCTGGTCTCGATCTTCCAGATTTCTCCCTTGGGGCCGCGCCCGTAGGAAGGCGGATCCATGATGATGGCGTCGTAGGTATTGCCGCGGCGGATTTCGCGCTCGACGAACTTGCCGCAGTCATCGACGAGCCAGCGGATCGGCGCATCTGCAAGGCCTGAGATCGATGCGTTTTCCCGCGCCCAGGTGACCATACCCTTGGCGGCGTCTACATGGGTGACCTGTGCGCCGGCCTTGGCGGCGGCGACGGTGGCGCCGCCTGTGTAGGCAAAGAGATTGAGTACTTTCACCTTTCTGCCCGAGGAGACGGCTTTGCGGATGATCTCCGAGAACCAATCCCAGTTGACAGCCTGCTCGGGAAAGAGCCCGGTGTGTTTGAAGTTAAAGGGCTTGAGGCGGAAGGAGAGGTCGCGATAGTGGATGGTCCACTCCTCGGGAAGGTCTATGAATTCCCACTCGCCGCCGCCTTTTTTGCTGCGGTGGTAGTGCGCGTTTGGCTTTTTCCACTCTTTGCCGCGGGGCGTTTTCCATATAACCTGCGGATCCGGACGGATCAGCTTATAGCCGCCCCATAGTTCAAGCTTTTCGCCGTCGGATGTATCCAGTACCTGATATTCTTTCCAGGAATCAGCAATCCACATATATTAACTCCATTTCTGATTTGTGTCTGTATTTTGGCCTGATTTGTAGTAAGATGTTTCCAAACAAAGATACACTGAAAGAGAAGAAAACGCAAGACCGGCAAATGGAAGGAATAATATGCCCAAGAAAAATACACGCAATACGAAAGGGAAGATCATCTCAGCTGCATGGAAGCTGTTTTATGAAAATGGATATGACGGAACAACCATTGAGGACATCATATTTGCTTCCGGCACATCGAGAGGTTCCTTCTACCACTATTTTGAGGGAAAGGATGCGCTCCTTGGCACATTGGCCTACGTATTTGATGAAAAGTATGAGCAGCTGCGGAGCACGCTGGATCCGGACTGGGATGCCGTTAAGAAGCTGATATTCTTAAACCATGAGCTGTTTACTATGATTGAAGACAGCATTTCCAGGGATCTGCTTTCGGGACTTCTCTCTACGCAGCTTCAGGCACAGGGGGAAAAGCATCTGCTGGACCGCAACCGCACCTACTTCAAGCTCCTGCGGGAGATCATTGCGGCCGGACAGAAGAAGGGGGAACTGAGGGCGGACTGCACGACTAGTGAGATCATCAAGGCCTATGCGATGTGGGAGAGGGCGCTCATGTATGACTGGTGCCTGTGCGGCGGCGAGTATTCGCTGGTATCCTATGCGGACCGCATGACGCCTATGTTTCTGGAAAGCTTCAGGAAACGGGAGGAATGACACAAAATCTGCCATGAGTTTCGCTTGAAATTTAGAAAGTAAATCGTATAATGTACATCCAGAAAAGCCTTTAAATAAAGTATAATTTGTCAAAATACTTATGCGGTGTATAGAATAAGTTCTATACACCGTTCTGTATTTTATTCTTCTTTTTAATGTGCTATAATGCGTAATTGTTCGGGCAGTATATCGTAGATGCGCGGGCAAAATAGAAAAGCGCCGCGAGGCGCGGGGAAATGGAGAAGCATATGACATCATCACAGATCTTGATCATTTTAACAATTATCCTGTACATGGCGGGCATGCTCGCGATCGGAGCCTTCTTTAACAGAAAAGGTGCCACCAACACATCCGACGGCTTCTATATCGGCGGAAGATCTCTCGGACCGGTTGTCACGGCGATGAGTGCCGAGGCCTCCGACATGAGCAGCTACCTCCTGATGGGCCTGCCGGGACTTGCTTATATCGCTGGTCTTGCAGAGGTCACCTGGACTGCAATTGGCCTTTCGATCGGTACCTACCTGAATTTCCTGCTTGTCGCGAGACTGCTGCGCAGATATTCGGAGAAGATCGGCGCTTTTACGATTCCGGACTTTTATTCCAGAAGATACAAGGACGAGAGACATCTACTGTCTTGCATCGCTGCGGTCATCATCCTCATTTTCTTCATCCCTTACACCGCTTCCGGTTTCAAGGCAGTAGGAACAATGTTCAACAGCTTGTTCGGATTTGACTATCACGTGGCCATGATCATTGGAGCGATAATCATCATTGCATACACGACCATGGGCGGTTTCCTGGCCGTATCCACTACGGACCTTGTGCAGAGCATCTTTATGTCTGTCGCCCTGATCATCATCGTATTCTTTGGCATCGGCAAGGCAGGCGGTCTTGATACCGTCATCAGCAATGCCAAAGCACTGCCCGGCTATCTCAATCTGACCCAGGGCTACGATATGGCCAACAATACAGCGTCTTCTTTCGGTGCTTTCAGTATTGCGTCTACGCTGGCTTGGGGCCTTGGATATTTTGGCATGCCGCACATCCTTCTTCGCTTCATGGGAATCAGAAACGAAAAGGAACTGGTCCTTTCCCGCCGCATTGCGGTTGTGTGGGTTGTGATCTCCATGGGTATCACAGTGTTCATTGGTGTGATCGGATATAGCGTTTCTGTAGCAGGCGGCATTCCTATGCTGACAACCAGCTCGGATTCGGAGACGGTCATCATCCAGCTGGCCAATCTGATGAGCCAGAACGGCATTCTCTTCACATTGTTTGCGGGTATTATTCTTTCCGGTATCCTTGCGGCCACCATGTCCACAGCGGACTCCCAGCTCCTTGCGGCTGCCTCCAGTGTGTCGCAGGATCTGGCACAGGACTTCCTCGGCATCAAGCTCAGCAACCGCCAGCAGATGAGAGCGGCGAGAATGACCGTCTTTGGCATCGCTGCGATCGCAGTAATCCTCGCATGGAATCCCAACAGCTCGGTATTCCGCGTCGTATCCTTCGCGTGGGCGGGCTTCGGCGCCAGCTTCGGTCCCCAGATGCTTCTGGCGCTCTTCTGGAGGCGCTCCAACAAGCAAGGCGCGATTGCCGGTATGATCGCCGGTGCGGCGATGGTCATCATCTGGAAGTTCATGATCGCCCCGATCGGCGGCTGGCTCGCGATCTACGAGCTGCTTCCCGCTTTCCTGATCAGCCTGGCCTGCAACGTTTGTGTCAGTCTCGCAACGCCCGAGCCCGACAAGAGCATTCTCAGCACGTACGATGAGGTGCATAGAAAATAAGATAATAAGATCTGAATCCAAGGCGAATCCAATGCCAATTAGAAAAATCTCCGTTGTAAAGAAAACGCTTTACAACGGAGATTTTTGCTGTAGAATGTAAAAAGTGCGCGAGATCAAGCCTGCAAAGAACCAATCGTGAAATCTGACAAAAATGTTTGTCAGAAAATACAAAAATAGTTCTTGCATTTTATGTTGAGCTCGAGTATTATATAAAAGCTGTGACATGATAGCTGTGAAGCGTGAGGTTGCCGCTGTGTATACGGCGGGTTTTCCGTGGAGCGAATGTCTGGGGCGCCCTGAATTGGCACAGGGCCGACCCGAAAACTGACGACAAGTCACTGTACCGATTGACAGTCTGCCCAGTAGCAGAAACGACGTGCGAGAACCTGCGTTGCGAGGCCTTAGCAAGGAAGAAGCAAACAGGACACGCACGGGAGTGTGTACAGTCACCGCTTGTCGTACTTCATAAAAAGTGCGAATAAGGAGGCGACTTTTTTTATGGCAAATCAGATTATGAGAATTACCCTGAAGGCATATGATCACAAGCTTGTGGATGCATCCGCAAAGAAGATCATCGAGACGGTCAGAAAGACCGGTTCCCAGGTAAGCGGTCCCGTTCCGCTTCCTACTAAGAAGGAAGTTGTTACGATCCTTCGTGCTGTTCATAAGGATAAGGACAGCCGTGAGCAGTTCGAGCAGAGAACTCACAAGAGACTGATCGACATCATCACCCCCACTCAGAAGACAGTTGACGCTCTTCAGAGACTGGAAATGCCTGCAGGCGTCGCCATCGATATCAAGATGAAGACGAAATAAGCCGTACACAATTACGTACAGCAAGCAGCAAAGAAAACAGATGCATACTCCATAATGCATTTGTAAATAAAAACCTCTACTAGTATGACATCCCTTTTCAAGAGGAGTGCCGCGGCAGTGTTCATTCGCGGCGCATCTGATGAAGGAAAAGGAGAGGCAGGCGGCGCGGTGAGCAGTCAGACAGCAGGCTGCGGACCGAGAGCGGCTCCGGAGGAGATGCCGCGGGAGGGCAGGATGCCAACAGCCCGAAAGCATAGCGCTGATGTCCGCTGTAGACAAAAACAAAAATCTCCGATTTTTATTTTGGAAGGTTTGCTCCGCAAACCTTCAGGTTCGGTTCTGAATAAAGAGAACGGCAAAGCGGATCGGAGAAACAAGTTTAGCTGGTAAGAACTACCGGCGGAAAGAGGTCAAGATGAAGAAAGCAATTATGGCTACCAAGATCGGCATGACTCAGATCTTCAGGGAAGACGGAACACTCGTCCCTGTTACAGTCCTTGAGGCAGGCCCCTGTGTCGTAACACAGGTCAAGACCATCGAGAACGATGGCTATGAGGCAGTTCAGGTAGGCTTTGGTGAGGCGAAAGAGAGAATCACCACAGTCGACAAGAACGGCAAGAAGGAAGTTGCTCACCGCCACGGCGTTGGCCGGGCTATGAAGGGCCACTTCGACAAGGCTGGCGTTGCAGTTAAGAAGCACGTACAGGAATTCAAGTTTGAAAACGCTGCAGAGTACAAGCTCGGCGACGAGATCAAGGCTGACATCTTCGCAGAAGGCGACAAGATCGATGCAACTGCAGTTACCAAAGGTAAAGGCTTCCAGGGCGCAATCAAGAGACTCGGACAGCACAGAGGACCTATGGGCCACGGCTCCAAGTTCCACCGTCACCAGGGTTCCAACGGATCTTCTTCCGATCCCAGCAGAGTCTTCAAGGGCAAAGGAATGCCCGGACATATGGGCAGCGTGCAGGTTACGATCCAGAACCTGGAAGTAGTGAGAGTAGATGCGGACAAGAATCTGATTCTGGTCAAGGGCGCTATTCCGGGACCCAAGAAGGGCCTTGTGACTCTCAAAGAGACCACCAGGGCTTGAGCAGTGCCTTAGATGAGAAAGGAGGACCATTCAGATGGCAAACGTATCTGTTTATAATATGCAAGGACAGGAAGTCGGCAAGATCGACTTAAACGATGCGGTCTTCGGTGCACCGGTGAACGAGAGCCTGCTTCACATGGCAGTCGTTCAGCAGCTGGCTAACAATCGCCAGGGCACACAGAAGGCTAAGACACGCTCTGAGGTTTCCGGAGGCGGAAGAAAGCCCTGGAGACAGAAGGGCACAGGCCACGCAAGACAGGGTTCCACAAGAGCTCCTCAGTGGACACACGGCGGCGTTGTGTTCGCTCCCGTTCCGCGTGACTACTCCTTCAAGATGAACAAGAAGGAGAAACAGGCAGCGATCAGAAGCGCTCTGACCGACCGCGTACAGCAGAACAAGGTTATCGTTCTCGATCAGCTTGCTATGAGCGAGTACAAGACCAAAGAGTTCGTGAAGGTTATGGACAATCTGAAGGCAGCTGGAAAGACCCTCGTGGTGATGGCTGACAAGGATGAGCACGTGATCAAGTCCGCAGGCAACATCCCTGCTGTAAAGACCACTCTGACATCCCAGATCAATGTATATGATCTGATGAACGCACAGACCGTGATCCTGACCAAGGACGCTGTCGCTAAATTGGAGGAGGTATACGCATAATGGCAACCTTAGAATATTACGATATTATTCTGAAGCCTATCCAGACTGAGAAAGCGCTGCAGGATATCGCAGATAAGAAATACGCTTTTTACGTTCATCCGGAAGCAAATAAGTTCCAGATCAAGACTGCTGTTGAGAGAATGTTCGAGGGCACCAAGGTCGCTCGCGTGAACACAATGAACTGCAGACCTAAGAAAAAGAGAAGAGGCATGGTCTACGGCCAGACATCCAAGCGCAAGAAAGCAATTGTTCAGCTGACTGCAGACAGCAAAGAAATCAATCTCTTCACCGGACTTTGATTCGGAGACAGCGGTGCAAAATTTTGCTTGTCAAAATGAATAAGCATGAAAAGGAGAACTAATCATGGGAATTAAAAAGTATACCGCATATACACCCTCCCGTAGAAATATGACCGGTTCTGATTTTGCAGAGATCACAAAGAAGGCTCCTGAGAAGTCACTTGTTTTCTCTCTGAAGAAGAACGCGGGACGTAACAACCAGGGTAAGATCACCGTGAGACATCACGGCGGCGGAAGCAGAAGAAAATACAGAATCATCGACTTCAAGAGACGCAAAGACGGCGTTGCTGCTACAGTTATCGGTATCGAGTACGATCCTAACAGAACAGCAAACATCGCGCTGATCTGCTATGAAGACGGTGAGAAAGCATACATCCTTGCTCCTCAGGGCCTTACAGATGGCATGAAGGTCATGAATGGACCGGAAGCAGAAGTAAGAGTCGGCAACTGCCTGCCTCTTGAGCAGATTCCCGTTGGTACTATGGTACACAACATCGAGCTTCACCCCGGTAAGGGCGGCCAGATGGTCCGCAGTGCCGGCGCAGGCGCACAGCTGATGGCAAAAGAAGGCAAGTACGCAACCCTGCGTCTTCCCTCTGGCGAGATGAGAATGGTGCCTCTGAACTGCAGAGCAACCATCGGTATCATCGGCAACATCGATCACAACCTGATCAACTACGGCAAAGCAGGCCGTATCCGCAACATGGGCATCCGTCCTCACGTACGAGGCAGCGTTATGAACCCCAACGATCACCCGCACGGTGGTGGTGAAGGTAAGGCACCTGTCGGTCGTCCTGGACCGAGCACGCCTTGGGGCAAGCCTGCTCTTGGTTACAAGACGCGCAAGAAGAAAGCTTCTGACAAGCTCATCGTTAGACGCAGAGGCGGCAAGAAGTAAGGAGGATTACCATGGCAAGATCATTAAAGAAAGGGCCGTTTGCAGACAAAAGCCTTCTCAAGAAGGTAGACGCTTTGAACGCATCGGGCAGCAAAGAGGTCATCAAGACCTGGTCCCGCCGTTCCACTATTTTCCCGTCTTTTGTTGGACACACGATTGCAGTGCATGACGGCCGTAAGCATGTTCCGGTATATGTAACCGAGGATATGGTCGGTCACAAGCTCGGTGAGTTCGTTATGACTAGAACTTACAGAGGACATCAGGGCAACAACAAAGACGAAAGAAGATCTTCCGCCAACTAATTTGGGCAGGAAGTGTTCACATTGAAAGGAGCGAGGAACTATGGCAAACGGACATAGAACTCAAATCAAGAGAGAAAGAAATGCCCAGAAGGATACAAGACCTTCTGCAAAGCTTTCCTACGCCAGAATCCCTGTCCAGAAGGCTTGCTTCGTGATGGATGCCATCAGAGGCAAGGATGTTACCACTGCACAGGGCATCCTGACATACAACAACCGATATGCTTCGGAAGTTATCCTGAAACTGCTTAACAGTGCTGTTGCAAATGCAGAGAACAACCTCGGCATGAATCCTGCAAATCTTTACATTGCAGAGTGCATGGCATTTGAAGGTCCTACAATGAAGAGAGTAAGACCCAGAGCACGGGGCAGAGCTTACAGAATCCTTAAGAGAATGAGCAACCTCAAGATCGTTCTCGATGAGAAGAAAGTTGAAGAATAATCAGGATAAGAAAGGAGCCTTAAATGGGACAGAAAGTTAATCCTCATGGCCTGAGAGTCGGCGTCATCAAAGATTGGGATTCCAAATGGTATGCTGAAGGCGATTTCTCTGACCTGCTGGTGGAAGACTACAACATCAGAAAGTTTCTGAAGAAGAAATTGTTTAACGCAGGCGTCTCCAAGATCGAAGTGGAGAGAGCCTCCGAGAGAGTTAAAGTTACTGTCTACGCTGCTAAGCCCGGTGTGATCATCGGTAAAGGCGGCGCTGAGATCGAGAAGACCAAGGCTGAGCTGCAGAAGCTCACCGGCAAGAAGATCCTTCTCGACATCAAGGAAATCAAGCGCCCTGATAAGGATGCACAGCTTGTCGCTGAGAACATTGCTCAGCAGCTTGAGAACCGTGTTTCCTTCCGCCGCGCTATGAAGTCCGCGATGGGCAGAACAATGAAGAATGGTGCGCTTGGTATCAAGGCAGCATGCGGCGGCCGTCTCGGCGGTGCTGATATTGCTCGTACCGAGACCTACAGCGAGGGTACAATCCCGCTGCAGACCCTGCGCGCTGATATCGATTATGGATTCGCTGAGGCCAATACCACTTATGGTAAGGTCGGTGTCAAGGTTTGGATCTACAAGGGTGAGATTCTTCCTACAAAGAATACCGATCAGGCTCAGGCTTGATTAAGGAGGTACGTTTACTATGTTAATGCCTAAAAGAGTTAAATTCCGTAAACAGTTCCGTGGCAGCATGGCAGGTACCCCTACCAGAGGCACAACAGTAAGCTATGGTGAGTACGGACTGGTGTGCATGGAGCCTGTATGGATCCGTTCCAATCAGATCGAGGCAGCCCGTGTCGCTATGACCCGTTACGTCAAAAGAGGCGGTAAGGTATGGATCAAGATCTTCCCTGACAAGCCTGTAACCAAGAAGCCCGCTGAAGTTCGAATGGGTTCAGGAAAGGGCGCAGTTGAGTACTGGGTAGCAGTAGTCAAGCCCGGCAGAGTCATGTTTGAAATTGCCGGTGTACCGGAAGAGACAGCTAGGGAAGCGCTTCGTCTTGCTGCAAACAAACTGCCCTGCAGATGCAAGATCGTTTCCAAAGCACAGACGGAAGGCGGTGCCAAATGAAGAGCAAAACATATTTAGAGGAATTGAGAAACAAATCTGTGGATGAGCTTTCCCAGGAGCTTGTCTCCGCTAAGAAGGAGCTCTTTAACCTCAGATTCCAGAATGCCACCAATCAGCTGAAGAACACGGCCAGAATCACTGAGGTGAGAAAGAACATCGCCAGAATTCAGACTGTGATTTCCAGCAAGGCAGAGTAATCCGGGAAGGTAGAGGAAATAAATCATGGAAAGAAATCTTAGAAAAGTCCGTGTCGGCAAGGTTGTCAGTGACAAGATGGACAAGACCATCGTTGTGGCAATCGAAGACCACGTGAAACATCCGCTGATTGGTAAGATCGTGAAAAAGACTTATAAGCTTCGCGCTCACGATGAGAATAATGAGTGCGGCGTCGGCGATACTGTTAAGGTCATGGAGACCAGACCGCTGTCCAAGACAAAGAGATGGAGACTGGTTGAGATCGTTGAGAAGGCTAGATAAGCAGAAAGGAAAACGAATATGATTCAGCAGGAAAGCAGACTCAGAGTCGCTGATAATACCGGTGCAAAGGAACTGCTCTGCATCCGTGTCTGCGGCGGCTCTACAAGAAGATATGCAAGAATCGGCGATACCATCATTGCTAGCGTAAAAGAGGCAACACCCGGCGGCGTTGTCAAGAAAGGTGATGTTGTCAAGGCTGTCGTCGTTCGTACAGTCAATACAACCCGTAGAAAAGACGGCTCCTACATCAGATTCGATGAGAATGCGGCTGTTATCATCAAAGATGATCTGACACCCACAGGAACTCGTATCTTTGGGCCCGTAGCCAGAGAGCTTCGTGAGAAGAAGTACATGAAGATCCTTTCCCTGGCTCCCGAAGTATTATAAGGAGGATCACAGATGGCAACAAGTAAGATTAAGGTTGGCGATACAGTAAGAGTGATCGCCGGCAAGAGCAAAGGCAAAGAAGGCAAGGTTACTGCGATCGACCTTAAGAACCACAAGGTAACGGTTGAAGGCGCTAACATCGTCACAAAGCACAACAAGCCTTCTATGACCAATCCGAACGGCGGCATCACACAGCAGGAAGCTCCCATGGATGCCTCCAATGTAATGCTGGTCGTTGATGGACAGGTAACCCGTGTTGGTTTCCAGGGAACAAAGCACGACAAGGTCCGCGTCGCCAAGAAGACTGGCAAAGTGATCGACTGATAACGGAAAGGAGATCTACCAATGTCGAGTAGACTGAAAGATCTGTACAACACAGAAATTCGTGAGCAGATGACAAAGAAATTCGGCTACACCAACGTTATGCAGGTGCCGAAGTTAGATAAAATCGTAGTCAACATGGGCGTTGGCGAGGCTAGAGAGAACGAGAAGCTCCTCGAGGCAGCAGCTAAGGATATGGAGATCATCACTGGCCAGAAGCCCGTCCTGACAAAAGCTAAGAAGTCCATTGCAAACTTCAAGATCAGAGAAGGTATGCCGATCGGCTGCAAAGTTACTCTTCGCGGCGACAGAATGTACGAGTTCCTTGACAGACTTGTCAACCTGGCACTTCCCCGTGTCCGTGACTTCCGTGGCGTTAATCCCAACTCCTTTGACGGCAGAGGCAACTATGCGATGGGCATCAAAGAGCAGCTGATCTTCCCTGAAATCGAGTATGACAAGATCGACAAGGTCAGAGGTATGGATATCATCTTTACCACAACTGCTCATACCGATGAAGAGGCTAGAGAGCTTCTGAGACTCTTCAACATGCCTTTTGCAAGAGACTGATCCGGTAGTTATCGGACTTAGACCATTAGGAGGAAGAAATGGCTAAAACATCCATGAAAGTTAAGCAGCAGATGAAACCGAAGTTCTCCACGAGAGCTTATACTCGCTGCAAGATCTGCGGTCGTCCGCACTCTGTTCTGAAAAAGTATGGCATTTGCAGAATTTGCTTCCGTGAACTGGCTTACAAAGGACAGATTCCGGGCGTCAAGAAAGCAAGCTGGTAATAGCAGACGAATAATATAGGAGGCAAATCAGATGACAATGAGCGATCCGATTGCAGATATGCTTACAAGAATCCGTAATGCAAATACTGCGAAACACGATACAGTAGATATTCCCTACTCCAAGATCAAATTCTCCATCGCGCAGATTCTGCTCGATGAGGGTTATGTAAAGAGCATTGATCTTGTAGACAATGGCAACTTCAAGGATATCCGAGTTGCTCTTAAATACGGCGCTGACAAGAATGACAAGATCATCACAGGCCTTAAGAGAATCTCCAAGCCCGGTCTTCGCGTTTACGCTAGCAAAGATCAGGTTCCGAAGGTACTTGACGGACTCGGAATTGCAATCCTTTCCACCAACCAGGGTGTCGTAACAGACAAGAAGGCCAGAGAGCTTCAGGTCGGCGGCGAAGTGCTTGCATTTGTTTGGTAATATCGGTTTTAACACTACTTTATAATAAACAGGAGGTACGGGCGAATGTCACGAATTGGAAGAATGCCAATCGCTGTTCCTGCAGGCGTTACTGTAGAAATAGCAGAAAATAATGTTGTGACTGTAAAGGGCCCCAAGGGTGAACTGACCAGGGCTCTGCCGAAAGAAATGACGATTAAACTGGAGGATGGTAAGATCGTAGTTGAGCGTCCTAACGATCTTAAGAAAGAGAAGTCCCTCCACGGACTGACAAGAAGCCTGCTCAACAACATGGTGCACGGCGTAACAGCTGGTTTCGAGAAGAAGCTGGAAGTTAACGGCGTAGGATACAGAGCAGCAAAATCCGGAAATACGCTTACTCTGAATTTAGGATATTCTCACCCGGTTGAGATGATCGACCCTGAGGGAATTACCTCGGAAGTGCAGGGCACAAACGTGATCATCGTCAAGGGTATTGACAAAGAAGCTGTCGGCCAGTATGCGGCAAACATCAGAGATAAGAGAAGACCTGAGCCTTATAAGGGCAAGGGCATCAAGTATGCTGATGAGCACATCAGACGTAAAGTCGGTAAGACAGGCAAGAAATAAATAGCATAGATTTTGGAGGAAAACAATGGTTAAGAAGGAAAACAGAAAGGCCATTCGCGAGAAAAAGCACGCCAGGATCCGCAACCGTTTCAGCGGCACGGCGCAGAGACCGCGCCTGGCTGTCTATAGAAGCAATAAGCACATCTATGCTCAGATCATCGATGATGATGCACAGAAGACTCTGGTATCCGCTGGCACCGTTGAGAAAGAAATCAAAGACGCTCTTGAGAATACCGATGATATCGCTGCAGCTGAGAAGGTTGGCGAAGTGATCGGCAAGAGAGCAACTGAGAAGGGAATCACGGAAGTCGTCTTTGACAGAGGCGGTTATGTTTACCAGGGCAAGATTGCAGCCCTTGCTGAGGCAGCTCGTAAGGCTGGCCTGGATTTCTAAGGAAGGGAGACTCACACATGAAACGTGCAATGATTGATGCAAGTCAGATGGAGCTTACCGATAAGGTAGTTACCATCAAACGCGTTACGAAGGTCGTTAAGGGCGGACGTAACATGCGCTTTACAGCCCTGGTTGTCGTTGGTGACGGAAATGGCCATGTTGGCTGTGGTCTGGGCAAAGCAACAGAAATTCCGGAAGCAATCCGCAAAGGCAGAGAAGATGCAGCTAAGAATCTTGTTAGCGTAGCACTTGATGAAGTTTCCAGTATTTCCCACGATTACATCGGAAAATACGGCTCTGCACAGGTTCTGCTTAAGAAATCCCCCGATGGTACTGGTATCATCGCCGGTGGTCCCGCTCGTACTGTTTGCGAACTCGCAGGAATTAAGAACATCAGAACCAAATCCCTTGGTTCCAACAACAAGCAGAACGTCGTTCTTGCAACCATCAACGGCCTCAGCCAGCTGAAGGTTCCGGAGGAAGTAGCTGCAAGACGTGGAAAGAGCGTTGCTGACCTCAAGGGCTGATAACAGCCAAAGCAAGCCGAAAGGAGTATTGGTATGCCTACAGATGTAAAAGAGACAAAGGCTGAGCCGAAAAAGCTTAAGATCACTCTGATCAAGTCTACCATCGGTGCAGTTCCGAAGAATAGAAAGATTGTTGAATCCATGGGCTTTAAGAAACTGAACAGCTCTGTGATTCTTCCTGACAACGCTGCAACCAGAGGCCAGATCCGCCTGATCAGCCACATGGTTAAGGTTGAAGAACTGGACTAAGGGAGGGATAAAGATGGAATTATCAAATTTAAGACCTGCTGACGGTTCCAAGCACAGCAAATACAGAAAAGGCCGCGGCCACGCTTCCGGAAACGGAAAGACAGCTGGTTACGGACACAAAGGACAGAAGGCTCGTTCCGGAGCTCCGAGACCTGGTTTCGAAGGCGGCCAGATGCCTCTGTTCAGAAGACTTCCTAAGAGAGGCTTCACATGCTACAATAGCAAAGATATCGTTGCTATTGACATTACAAGACTTGAGAAATTTGAAGACGGCGCTACTGTTGATGTACAGGCTCTTAAGGATGCCGGCATCATCAAAGAGTCCAGAGATGGCGTAAAGATCATCGGCTGCGGCGATCTTGCAAAGAAGCTCAACGTCAAGGTTAATGCTTACAGCGCTGCTGCCAAGGCTAAGATCGAAGCTGCCGGCGGTACTGCTGAAGTCGCAGAATAATTCGGGAAACAGCCGCCTTTTCCTTCCAATCTCTTGAGGAAGAGGCGGCATAAGCCCGTTAAGCCTAAGAGGTCTGTTATATGTTAGAATCTCTAAACAATGTAAAGAATGTATTTAAACTTAAGGAGATCCGTCAGAAGCTTCTCTACACCCTGCTGATGATGATCGTCATCAGAATTGGATCGCAGCTTCCGGCACCCGGTGTTGACAGAACGTACTTCAGCAACTGGTTTGCCGCACAGACGGGTGATGCGTTCAGTTTTGTGGATGCATTTACCGGCGGATCCTTCTTAAATATGTCCATTCTGGCACTCAACATTACACCCTACATCACTTCCTCGATCATCATTCAGCTGCTTACCATCGCAATTCCCAAGCTGGAAGAGATGCAGAGAGAAGGTGAAGAGGGGAGAAAGCTTCTTGTCTCTATTACCCGTTATGTCACCGTAGCGCTTGCTCTTATGGAAGGCGCCGCAATGGCAATCGGTTTTGGCAGACAGGGACTGCTCGAAGAGTACAATGCCATCAATATCATCATGGTGATCTGTACTTTGACAGCAGGCAGTGCATTCCTTATGTGGGTAGGTGAGCAGATCACAGAAAAGGGCGTCGGAAACGGCATTTCGATCGTACTTGCGATCAACATTATTTCCAGAATGCCGCAGGACATTGCGTCACTGTTCACGCAGTTCGTATTCGGAAAGACAATCGCCATCGGCTTTGTCGCGGCAGTGATCATCATTGCGATCATCGTAGCGATGGTAGTGATGGTTATCCTACTCAACGATGCTGAGAGAAGAATTCCGGTGCAGTACGCACAGAAGATTCAGGGCAGAAGACTGGTTGGCGGTGCCAACTCTGTGATTCCGCTGAAGGTAAACACAGCAGGCGTTATGCCGATCATCTTCGCATCCTCCATTATGGAGTTCCCTGTGATCATCTCCACACTGGCCGGCTACAAGGGAACAGGAGTCTGGTCGGAAGTTCTCCGCTACCTCTCCTCCTCCTACTGGTGCAATCCCAGCCAGATCAAGTATTCGCTTGGACTGCTTGTATATATTGCTATGCTGATCTTCTTCGCATACTTCTATACATCCATTACGTTCAATCCGCTGGAGATTGCCGACAATCTGAAGAAGCGCGGAGGCTTTATCCCGGGTATCCGTCCCGGCAAGCCTACGAGTGATTACCTCAACAGGATTCTGAACTACATCATCTTTATCGGCGCGATCGGTCTTACGATCGTCGGTATTCTTCCTTTCATCTTCAGAGGCGTATTCAACGCTTCTGTAAGCTTTGGAGGAACCAGCCTGATCATCGTCGTGAGCGTTGTGCTCGAGACGATCAAGCAGATCGAATCCATGATGATGGTTCGCAATTACAAGGGATTCCTGAACGATTGATTCTGAAGTAAAAGATCCGGAGGCAGTGGAACGCAAGTTTCGCTGGCTCCGGTTTGATGCTCATCAATAGCAAATTGTAATAATGTTATGCTACAGAGCGTGAAAGCTCAGAAACGGAGGGTACAATGAAAATCGTTATGCTGGGAGCACCCGGAGCAGGTAAGGGCACGCAGGCCGAGATGATCGCTGAGAAGTATGGAATTCCCCATATCTCGACTGGTGACATCTTCCGTGCCAATATCAAGAACGGCACAGAGCTTGGTAAGAAGGCAAAATCCTACATGGATGCCGGAAATCTTGTGCCGGATGAGCTGACTGTAGATCTGGTCATCGACCGTGTCGCACAGCCCGACTGTGAAAAGGGATACATCCTTGACGGTTTCCCGAGAACCATTCCTCAGGCTGAGGTATTTACAGCACAGCTGGCCAAGAACAATGAGAAGATTGATTTTGCAATCGACGTCGAAGTTCCGGATGAGAACATCATTGGCCGTATGGGCGGCAGAAGAGCCTGCCTGAACTGCGGCGCAACCTATCACATTCAGTACATTCCGCCCAAGAAAGAGGGCATCTGTGATGTCTGCGGAAGCGAACTTGTGCTCAGAAATGATGACAAGCCCGAGACAGTTAAGAACAGATTGAATGTTTATCACGAAGCTACGCAGCCGCTGATCGATTTCTATAAGGCGCAGGGTTCCCTGAGAGAAGTCGACGGGACACAGGACATGAAAGATGTCTTCGCAGCAATTGTTAAGATTTTGGAGGATTAAAAGTGTCAAAAGCAGATGTTATTGAACTCGAAGGTGTTGTAATTGAAAAACTCCCCAACACACTTTTCCGCGTAAAACTGGAAAACGGAGCAGTTATTCTTGCTCATATCAGCGGAAAGCTGAGACAGAATTTCATCAGGATCCTTCCTGGCGATAAAGTTACCCTTGAGATGTCCACCTATGACCTGACAAAGGGCAGAATCATCTGGAGAGACAAATAAAAAACATCCGGAGAGATTGCAGAAAACATTTGCTATCGGCATAGTCGTGTGATATAATGCAAAGGCTGTAAAGAATTCGTAATACGAATTCTTATTTGTGCGTGCATGAAGACCCGCTTGTGCGCCAAGGAAATTGCAGAGAATGATGAAAGGAGAAGACTATGAAAGTAAGAGCTTCTGTAAAGCCTATTTGCGATAAGTGCAAAGTCATCAAGCGCAAAGGTATTATCAGGATCATCTGCGAGAATCCGAAGCACAAACAGAGACAGGGTTGAGGAGCCATTTGCCGGCTATGTAATGCATCTATATTCTGATCGTTTAGATCACATTCTGATATAGACACACTGGTCATGATTTTATTCTGATCATATTAGAGATAGCCGCGAATTACTCTTTGATACCCTGCTGAATCTGGAATACCGCAGTATATTGCGGGCTGTGACGGAATCGCAGCGGAAAGACCGGAGTCATCCGGTTGGGCTTTTTGTGAGCCCCAGTCAATCAGTAAACGAATGAAGTAACATTTATGGAGGAAAAGTAAAATGGCTCGTATCGCAGGTGTAGATTTACCTAGAGATAAGCGCGTCGAAATCGGCCTGACAAGCATTTATGGAATCGGCCGTACAAGTGCAACTAAGATCGTGGAGCAGGCAGGCGTAAACCCTGATACCCGCTGCAGAGATCTGACTGATGATGAAGTTAAGAAACTCAGCGAAGTCATCGCTGAGGAGTATATGGTAGAAGGTGATCTTCGCCGTGAGATCGCTATGAACATCAAGCGCCTCACTGAGATCGGCTGCTACAGAGGCATCCGTCACAGAAGAGGACTTCCTGTTCGTGGTCAGCACACGAAGAACAATGCTAGAACCAGAAAGGGTCCCAAGAAGACCATCGCTAACAAGAAGAAATAATTCATTTCAATAACATTTTATTAAAGGGAAAGAAAGTAGGTTAGTTTTATGGCAAAACAGAATGCTGCAGCTAGAAGAAAAGCTGCAAGACGTGTCAAGAAAAACGTTGAACGCGGACAGGCGCACATCCAGTCTTCTTTTAACAACACGATCGTTACTCTGACAGACGCTCAGGGCAACGCTCTTAGCTGGGCAAGTGCAGGCGGTCTTGGATTCAAAGGTTCAAGGAAATCTACTCCCTATGCAGCACAGATGGCAGCAGAGACAGCTACCAAGGCTGCACAGATTCATGGACTGAAGGCAGTCGATGTATTTGTAAAGGGACCTGGTTCAGGAAGAGAAGCCGCGATCCGCGCACTCAATGCAAACGGTCTGGAGATCATCTCCATCACAGACGTAACACCCGTTCCTCACAATGGCTGCCGTCCGCCTAAGAGACGTAGAGTCTGACAAACAGTAGTAATTCATCACCACAGTCTCAGAATGCTCCGCATTCCGAGACTGTGGCGGTCAGAGGCGCTGCGCGCCTTGTCCGCCTCGAAAACGTATTTATGATCAGTCTGAAGAACAAGCTCTTCATCCTGCTCAAAATCCGTTTTCGTGGTGCTGAAATAGAAACATATTGGATGAAGGCACGCGGAAGCGTGTTGTAAACAACAATCACGGTGATCCGTGACAGAAGAAAGGAGCCATCATGGCAGTAGACAAGACACCAGTACTGAAAAGATGCAGATCTCTCGATCTGGACCCCACATTCCTTGGATATGACAAGAAGTCCAAGAGAACCCTGATCCGCAGAAGCCGCAAGATGAGTGAGTACGGCCTTCAGCTTCGCGAGAAGCAGAAAGCAAAATTCATCTATGGCGTGCTTGAGAAGCCTTTCAGAAATTACTATGAGAAGGCTGATAGAATGAAGGGCATGACCGGTGAAAACCTTATGACATTGCTCGAGAGCCGTCTTGACAACGTCGTTTTCCGTATGGGCTTTGCAAGAACCAGACGTGAGGCAAGACAGGTTGTCGGCCACAAGCACATCCTTGTAAACGGCAAGTGCATCAACCTTCCTTCTTATCGCGTAAAAGCAGGCGATGTCGTGGAGGTAAAAGAGAGCTCCAAGTCCATCCAGCGCTTCAAAGATATCATGGAAGTGACAGCAGGAAGACTGACTCCCGAGTGGATCGATGTCGATAAGGAAGCCCTGAAGGGCACAGTCAGCGCACTTCCTCGCAGGGAGCAGATCGATGTCCCTGTAGACGAGATGCTTATCGTCGAGTTGTATTCCAAGTAATGCAATGACCGCCTTGCCTGTGCGAACACGCGCAGGCAGGCGTATTCTACTATGTAGTTGACGATGAGCCGCGCAAAGGAGGGTATTCGCGTGTTTGATTTTGAAAGACCGAGCATCGAGGTCGTGGAGATCTCTGATGACAAGAAGTATGGCAGATTTGTTGTGGAACCCCTTGAGAGAGGCTATGGCATCACTCTTGGAAATTCCCTCAGACGAATCATGCTTTCTTCGCTTCCCGGTGCAGCTGTAAGCCAGGTGAAGATCGATGGCGTACAGCATGAATTCGGTGCTATCCCCGGAGTCAAGGAAGATGTCACTGAAATCATCATGAATATCAAGGGCCTGTCCATTAAGAACAGCAGCGAGACAAACGAACCCAAGAATGCTTATATCGAGTATGAAGGGGAAGGCGTTGTCCGCGCTTCTGATATTCAGGTTGATCAGGATATCCAGATCATGAATCCGGATCTTGTGATCGCGACACTCAGCGGAAAAGATACAAAGCTTTTCATCGAGCTGACGATCACAAAGGGCAGAGGCTACATCAGCTCTGACAAAAACAAGACACCTGATACAAAGATCGGTGTCATCCCTGTAGATTCCATCTACACCCCCGTTGAGAGAGTCAACGTAACAGTGGAGAATACACGTGTCGGTCAGCAGACAGACTACGATAAGCTCACACTGGACGTGACAACCAATGGAACAATCGGCCCTGATGAGGCTGTCAGTCTTGCAGCAAAGGTTCTTAGCGAGCACCTGAGCGTGTTCATCGACCTTTCCGAGAATGCAAAGACCGCAGAGATCATGGTGGAGAAGGAATACGACCAGAAAGAGAAGGTTCTCGAGATGAGTATCGACGAACTGGAGCTTTCCGTTCGTTCCTACAACTGCCTCAAGAGAGCAGGCATCAACACTGTTGAAGAGCTCTGCAACAAGACCCCTGACGAGATGATGAAGGTCCGTAACCTGGGCCGCAAGTCTCTCGAGGAAGTCCTTGAGAAACTCAAGGAGCTGGGACTTTCCCTCAATAACAGTGAGGAAGCTGACCAGTAAGAAGCATAGAATAGAGCGCTGTTTTGACATCGCGTATTCTATATAGAACCTAAGAAAACGATAGTTCCGCCTAAGGTAAATCCGAAGAGTGCGAGGCGGTCGACGGCAGCGGATCATCCGCGAACCGCAGGGAGGTAAAGCCCGAAGAGTGCTCCCTACGGCGCTGTCATAAAGGAGGAAAATACAATGGCAATGTACAGAAAACTCGGTAAGAAGACCAAACTTAGAAAGGCTCTGCTCCGCAACCAGGTAACCGCTCTGATCTACAAGGGCAAGATCGTTACCACTGAGGCTAGAGCGAAGGAAGTACAGAAGATCGTGGAGCCCATGATCACACTGGCTGCTAAGTACAAGGATGATTACGAGGAAGTTACCGTCAAGGCTAAGGTTGCCCGCAAGGACAAGGACGGCAAGCGTGTCAAAGAAGTTGTTGATGGCAAGAGAGTAACTGTTTTTGATACAGTTGACAAGACTGTCAAGAAAGATTCTCCTGCTCGTCTGCACGCAAGAAGACAGCTTATGCGTTTCCTGTATCCTGTAGTGGAAGTTCCGGCTGACGGCAGAGCCCGCAGAAAGAACTCCAAGGATGTTGATCTTGTTGAGAAGCTGTTCAGCGAGTACGGCCCCAAGTATGCGAACCGTAACGGCGGCTATACAAGAATCATCAAGATCGGTCAGAGACGCGGCGACGGTGCGATGGAAGTCGTACTTGAGTTTGTCTGATTCACTGGGATCTGACAGATAGTAAGGTTTTGAAAGCCTCCGGGATATGATTCTCGGAGGCTTTTTTGCAAAGGATAGACACCTTGTCTACAAGCAGGAAAGACTCGGGAGACAAATACGATGTCCATGATCAAAATACAGAAACTGATTCACGACTATATAAAGAGGGACGATGAAGGAAATGTGGCGGGTACGGTGCGCGCCATCAGCGGCGTCGATCTGGACGTACAACCCGGCCAGTTCATTGCTGTTCTTGGCCACAACGGATCGGGCAAGTCGACGCTGGCTAAGCACTTGAATGCGCTCCTATTCCCTACAGAGGGCACAGTCTGGGTAGACGGCATGGATACCAAGGACAGCGCGCACCTGTGGGAGATCCGCAGAGAGGCCGGCATGGTGTTCCAGAACCCGGACAACCAGATCATCGCCCAGGTCGTAGAAGAGGACGTCGGGTTTGGACCCGAGAATATCGGCGTGCCGACAGAGGAAATCTGGAAACGCGTCGAGGAGAGCCTTGCGGCCGTCGGCATGCTGGAACATCGCAAGAAATCACCCAACAGGCTCTCAGGCGGACAGAAGCAGAGAGTCTCGATCGCCGGCGTGATCGCAATGGAGCCCAAGTGCATTATTCTCGACGAACCCACCGCCATGCTGGATCCCAACGGAAGAAAAGAGGTCATCAAAGCGGCGATGAAGCTCAACCGCGAGAAGGGGATCACGGTCATTCTGATCACCCACTACATGGAGGAGGCGATCGACGCCGATCGGATCTTTGTCATGGATCAGGGCGAAGTCGCCATGCAGGGCACACCCCGCGAGATTTTCAGCCAGGTGGAGCGGATGAAGGAGCTACAGCTGGATGTGCCGCAGGTGACGCTTCTGGCGCACGAACTGCGGAAGGCGGGACTGGACCTGCCGGCCAGTATTTTGACCAAAGAGGAACTGGTGGACGCGCTGCTCGGCTGTGAAACAGGTCAAAGCACAGCAGTGGCAGAAAAACAGAAGAGCACAGCAGCGACAGAAGAGCAGAAGAACTCGGCAGCGACAGGAGAACAGAAGAGCACCGCAGCCAACAGGCAGGTGCAGGCAGGAGAGGAGGCTGGCCATGGGAATCAAGGTTGATGATATTTGCTTCCTCTATGAGAGGGGCACTGCCATGCAGGTCAACGCCCTGGATCACATCTCTTGTGAGATCCCGGACAACCAGTTTATCGGTCTCATCGGGCACACGGGCTCCGGAAAATCCACCTTCGTACAGACGCTGAACGGCCTTTTGAAGGTCACGTCCGGCCATATTTATTACAATGGCGAAGACATTGACGGGGACAAATTCGACAAGAAAAAACTTCGCTCGGACGTCGGTCTTGTCTTTCAGTATCCGGAGCATCAGCTCTTTGAAGTGGACGTCATCACGGATGTGATGTTCGGTCCCAGAAACCTGGGGATGGGCGATCAGGAGGCCAAGCAGAGGGCCGTAGAGGCGCTGGAGAGCGTGAAGATGCCCAAATCGCTTTATACATCGTCGCCTTTCGATCTGTCCGGCGGACAGAAGAGACGCGCCGCGATCGCAGGCGTACTTGCAATGCGCCCGCGCATCCTGATTCTGGACGAGCCCACGGCGGGCCTGGACCCCAAGGGGCGGGACGAGATCCTGGGACTGATCGCCGAGATGAAACGGATGCTGAATATGACCATCATCCTGGTTTCGCACAGCATGGACGACGTGGCCCGCTATGTGGACCGCATCATGGTCATGGGCGGCGGCAAACTCCTCTATGATGATGACCCGGTCAAAGTATTCCGGCACGTGAAGGAGCTCGAGAGTCTGGGGCTTGCAGCGCCGCAGATCACCTATATCATGAAACTGCTCAAAGAGAGGGGGCTGGATGTAAACACAGACTGCCTCACAGTCAAAGAAGCGGCGGCAGAGATCCTGGCGCACAGGAGGGAGCTGCATGTTTGATTCAATTACATTAGGACAGTATTATCAGACAGATTCAGCCCTGCACAGGCTGGATCCCAGAGTGAAACTCGTTGGCACATTTGCCTACCTGATCGCACTCTTTGTGGTGGATTCCTGGGTCGGCTATTTGCTTGCCGCGCTGTTTCTGGCGGCTATGATCAAGCTCTCCAACGTCCCCTTCCGCTATATCGTGCGGGGCATGAAGACGATCCTCTTTCTCCTTGTGATCACCGTGTGCTTCAACCTGTTTCTGACGCCCGGCGAAGTGATCTGGCAGTTTGGCTTCCTCAAGATGTCCAAAGAGGGCCTCTCGTTTGCCATCAAGATGGCACTGCGACTGAGTCTTCTGATCCTGGGCTCCTCGATCATGACCCTGACGACCACGCCGACACAGCTGACAGACGCGCTGGAGAGCCTCATGAGGCCCCTCAAGAAGGTCCATGTGCCGGTGCATGAAATCTCTATGATGATGTCGATCGCCCTTCGCTTTATCCCGATTCTGATGGAGGAGACGGACAAGATCATGAAGGCGCAGATCGCCAGAGGCGCTGACTTCGAGAGCAAAAACCTGATCAAAAAGATCAAGAGTCTGGTCCCGCTTCTGGTCCCCCTCTTTATCTCCGCCTTCCGCAGAGCCAACGACCTCGCGATGGCGATGGAGGCCAGATGTTACAGGGGCGGTGAAGGCCGCACCAAGATGAAACCCCTTGTCTACAAGAGCAGGGACCGCGCGGCGTACGGCGTGCTGCTTCTCTACTTTGCGGCGTGCATCGCGACGAGAGTGATCTTCTGAGCAGTCCGACTTTATCATCCAAAAAGGCAAACCTATGAAACGAATCCTTCTCACGGTGGCCTATGACGGCACCGGCTATTCGGGATTTCAGGCGCAAAAGAGCGGCGTTCCGACCATTGAAAGAGAACTGAATAGGGCGATCACAGAGCTGACCGGCGTGCCGACAGAGGTCAGCGGCGCGAGCCGCACCGACGCGGGCGTCCATGCACTCTGCAACCTGGCAGTGTTTGACACAGAGAGCCGGATCCCGCCGGAGAAGTTTGCCAATGCGCTCAACGTTCGCCTCCCGGAGGCCATTTGCGTGCAGAGCGCCCGGGAAGTGCCCCCGGATTTTCATCCGCGCTTTGCGCACACAGTCAAAACATACGACTATGTCATTTATAACGCCCGCTTTCCTTCGCCGCGCAGAAGGCGCTTTACCTACTATTCCTACACGCCCTTTGACGTAGCGCGCATGCAGGAAGCCGCGCAGTATCTGGTCGGAGAACACGACTTCAAGAGCTTTTGCAGCGTGCATACGCAGGCGCTCACGACGACGCGTGAGATCACAGCCATCGAAGTATGGGAGAGGCCCTGCGAAGAGGAACGAGCGGCAGAGCTTGTGACACAGCCCGCGCCGCAAAGGGGCGTTTCCCCCAGAGAGATCGTGATCCGCGTGAGCGGCACCGGCTTTTTGTACAACATGGTCCGGATCATCGCCGGCACCCTGATGGAAGTGGGACGTGGCGCGATCGAACCGGAAGAGATCCGGGAGATCCTAAAGGCCTGCGACAGAGAGAAGGCCGGCCCCACGGCGCCGCCGGAGGGACTGACGCTGGTGCACTATGCGATTTTGGCCTAATTGGCTGAGATTGGCTGAGATTGGCTGAGATTGGATGAGATTGGCTGAGATTCGATGAGATTCGATGAGAAGTGAAGCACACGCCGCGGACAGGCGGCCCAGGCGGCCAAAACACGGCGAATCGCTGAAAAAAATCTGTAAAAATTTTCTGTTTAAAATTGACACGCGCAAATCCGTATCTTATAATATTCGGGTGCGACGGTGATGAACTGCGTCTTTTTTGATGCCCAAACTCCCCGGTTTTGGATCATGCACCGACTGCGAATCGCACAAATGACTATCTATGACGGTTCACTGATAATGGAGGATATATGATGAAAACCTATATGCCTAGCGCAGCAAAGATCGAGAGAAAATGGTATGTAGTTGACGCTACTGATATGACACTTGGTCGTCTTGCTTCCGAAGTTGCGAAGGTCCTTCGCGGCAAGAACAAGCCGATCTTCACCCCTTTCCTTGACACAGGCGATTATGTGATCATTCTGAACGCCGGCAAGATCAAGGTTACAGGCAAGAAGCTTGATCAGAAGATCTACTTCAGACATTCCGAGTACGTCGGAAGCGCGAAGTACACAACACTTCGTGAGATGCTCAGAACCAAACCTGTCAGAGTCGTGGAAAAGGCTGTCCGCGGAATGCTTCCGAAGGGAAGACTTGGTGAGCAGATGTACAAGAAGCTTTACGTTTACGAAGGCGGCGAGCACAATCACGCAGCTCAGAAGCCCGAAGTGCTTACGTTCTAATCGGAGACTGAAAGGAGATAAAAATGGCTAAAGCAACCACTTACTATGGAACAGGCAGAAGGAAATCCTCTGTTGCCAGAGTTTTTATGACCCCCGGTAAGGGCGAGATGACCATCAACGGCAGAACTATCGATGATTACTTCGGACTTGAGACTCTGAAGGTTATCGTTAGACAGCCCCTGGTTGAGACACAGACTGTCGACCAGTATGATTTCAAGATCACTGTCAAGGGCGGCGGCACAACCGGTCAGGCTGGCGCAATCCGTCACGGTATCGCTCGTGCACTTTGCGAGGCTGATGCTGAGCTCAGACCCGCTCTGAAGAAAGCAGGCTTCCTCACCAGAGATCCTCGCATGAAGGAAAGAAAGAAGTACGGCCTCAAAGCCGCACGTCGCGCTCCGCAGTTCAGCAAGAGATAATCGGCTGTTCAAACCGTATCAAAATGGTTCAAAAACCCCGGAAAATCAAGGTTTTCCGGGGTTTTCTTATACCCATAGGGCCTGATATGGTTTGACCTGATTTGATATAACGAGAGCCATTTTCACCCAATTTTTAATGGTTAAATATAGGACAACCGGCAAAAATGGGGGTAAAAAGAGGGCCAAGTGGTTAAAAAATAGGACAACCGCAGGCTGATTTTTGC